>TARA_B110000240_G_scaffold198304_1_pt1 | contig 12669 bp, 11 predicted proteins | sample TARA_B110000240 | Tara Oceans TARA_B110000240 (sample SAMEA4397611) | marine metagenome | biome: Polar Biome; feature: [DCM] deep chlorophyll maximum layer (ENVO:01000326); material: water (ENVO:00002006), including particulate matter (ENVO:01000060) such as... | depth 17 m | reverse complement strand
ACAACTCCTCATGACGCTAAAGGCTGCTTAATAGCAAGCATTAGAGATAATAATCCAGTGATATTTTTAGAGCATAGAATGCTATATTCAAATACAGGTTACGTTCCCAGTGAGACATATGAGGTTGAATTCGGAAAAGGTAGGGTACTTGTAGAAGGTACTGATATTACTCTAGTTGGAGTTAGCTACACAGTTACAGATTGTATTAGAGCAGCTTTAGCTCTTAAGAAAATTGGCATTAGCGCTGAAGTAATTGATCCAGTTAGCCTGTCCCCAATAGATTACGAAATTATAAGAAAGTCAGCAAATAAGACCAAAAAAGTATTAGTTGTAGATAATGGCTGGATAACATGTGGTTTTTCTGCTGAAATAATTGCGGACTTAGGAATTAATTGCTCAGGCCTTAACCTTGACAGAATGGGTTATTTAGAATCACCATGTCCAACTACAAGGGTTTTGGAAGATGCGTTTTACCCAAGTCCAGAGACTGTTGCTATAAAAGCTAATCAAATGTGTAACGGCGATACAAATTGGAAGCCAGAAAAAATTTCTAGAGACGAAATAAACTCATTTAAAGGACCCTTTTAATTATGGATAACAAAAAAAATTTAGAAAATGCAATACAACAGTGTTGGGATGACAATCCCAGTAACGAATTTAATATTGACAGCCCCATAGTAAGACTGCATGAGCCAACTTTCAATGCAGATGAAATTATTGCATTCACAACTCAAATGCTAACAACAAAAGTGACAATGGGCGCAAAAGTCACAGAGTTCGAAAAAAAATATTGCAGTAAATATTCATATGCTCATGGTGTTTCAAATAATTCTGGATCTTCAGCGAATTTATTAATGTTATCTGTTTTAACAAGTAAGCTCACAGAAAACAACTTGCAAAAAGGTGACGAAATTATATTGCCGGCTTTGACTTGGTCCACTACAGTATGGCCCGTAATACAAATGGGGTTAATTCCAGTTTATGTTGATTGTGATCTAAATACTTTTAATATGGATAGTAATAAAATAGAAGAGGCTGTGTCCGAAAAGACAAAAGCTATCTTTTCTGTACCAATTTATGGCAACCCTTGTGAAATGGATGATATTTTATCAATTTGTAAGAAACATAATTTGACATTAATTGAGGATTGCTGTGAATCAATGGGAGCTAAATATAAAGATAAATACGTGGGAAGCTTTGGAAGAGTCGCGAGTTTTAGTTTTTATTATTCTCACCACATCACAACATTAGAGGGTGGTATTTGTGTAACTGATGACCATGATTTATCAGAGATGATGAGGATTGTGAGAGCGCATGGATGGATCAGACAAGTTGAAAATAGAGAAAAATGGACTAATTTATATAAAGATTTTGATCCAAAATTCTTGTTTGTTAATGATGGGTATAATTTAAGAATAACAGAGCCTCAAGCCGCCATGGGTCTATTACAAATTGATAAAATTGATAGCTTTATAGAATCTAGGCAAAATAACGCAAAGAAATATTTTAGCGAATTAGAATCGTTAGGAGATTTTTTTAGTTTTCAAATTACTACAAAAGATTCAGAAAACTCTCATTTTGGGTTTCCAATGATACTAAAGAATAATACATACTTTAATCGAGATGAGATATGCACGTTTTTGAATAATAATGGAATTGAAACAAGACCAATTATTGCTGGAAACCTAGCAAGGCAGCCGGCAAATAATTTATTTGAACATAGGGTATCTGGAAAATTAAGTAACTCAGATTATATTATGGATAATGGTTTTTCAGTAGGCGTTCATCAGTCACTTTCTAGTGATGCTATAAATTATGTTACAGGTAAAATAAAAGAGTTTATTAACATGAGAACAAAATAGTGAAAGCATTTATTACGGGTATAACAGGCATGGTTGGCTCTCACCTAGCTGAATTTTTGCTTGAGGAAACTGATTGGGAGATCCATGGATTAATAAGATGGAGAAGTCCTTTGGATAATATAGAGAGCTTGGTGTCGAGAATTAATGAAAAAGATAGGGTTTTTCTGCATTATGGTGATTTAAGAGATTCTCAGTCATTAGATTTAGTAGTTGAAAAGATCAGGCCTGACTATACTTTTCACTTAGCAGCGCAAAGTTATCCAAAAACAAGTTTCGATGCTCCGCTTGATACATACGCAACAAATATATCGGGAACATCGTCTCTACTAGAGGCATTAAAAAAATATTCACCCAAGTCAGTAATTCATGTTTGCGCATCATCTGAAGTTTTTGGTCGTGTATCAAAAGATAAATTACCGATAAATGAAGAGTGCTCCTTTCACCCTGCCTCACCTTACGCTATATCAAAAATTGGAACTGACTTAGTTGGTAGATTTTATGCCGAAGCATATGACATGAAAGTCATGTCAACTAGAATGTTTACCCATACTGGACCAAGAAGAGGTGATGTATTTGCAGAATCAACTTTTGCAAAACAAATCGCAATGGCTGAGAAAGGAATAATAGAGCCAATCATTAAAGTAGGTAATTTAGATTCTATGCGGACGATAGCAGATGTCAGAGATGCTGTTAGAGCTTATTATATGTTAGTTACTGTGAATCCTACCTCTGGCGAATATTATAATATTGGCGGCACACATTCCTGCACTATAGGTCAAATACTTAATGACCTGATTAGTTTATCAACTATAAAGGATAAGATTATTATAGAGCAAGACCCAGATAGATTAAGACCAATAGATGCTGACCTCCAGATACCTGATACAACAAAGTTTAAAAAGCACACGGGCTGGGAACCAGAGTATACATATGAACAAACTATTTCCGATCTGTTAGGGTATTGGAGAAATATGGTAGAGAAAAATGGCGAAGCATACTTAACGAGATAATAAAATGATGAATCAAGATATACTTAATGAGTTAGAAGAGGGTAAGCCATACCTTAAGCATAAAAATGCAATATTAAGCGCGCCTGTAAGGCATATGTTTATGATTGCAACAATATGGTATTTAGCAAACCAAAATAAAAATAAAAATATATCAATAATGGAGATAGGGACTTGGTTCGGTGCTTCAGCATTATCTTGGGCCCAAGGCCTTGAAGAATATTCGGAAAGCAAGGGGTCTTTGACATGTGTTGATGCTTGGAAACCGTTTTTTGATTTAGAAGAGCACCCGGATAATAGTTATGTTTTAGAGATGGAAGCATTACTAGAGTCGGATTTTGCATACAATATTTTTTTACACAATATAGGAACGCTACCCAAATCCATAATTACCCAGCATTTTAGAGGGCAAAGTGAAAATATTCTAAAATTCCTAAAAAGCAGCTCATATAGCGTTATTTTTATAGATGCAGATCACACGTATAATTTTGTGAAGAAAGACATATTGGACTCTATGAGACTAGTAGAAAATTATGGCGTAATATGCGGGGACGATTTAAATATGCAAATGAGCAGCATAGACAAAGATTTTGCAATAGAAAATAAAAATAAGGATTTTATCCGAGATCCAAAAACAAAAAAAAATTACCACCCTGGTGTAACCGTCGCTATTGAAGAAATTTTTGGTGAGGTTAGTTCTTGGGGAGGGTTCTGGGCAATGCAAAAAATTGATGAGGTTTGGAAACAAATTTCTCTAAAAAATATGCCTGTAGTTTATCCTAAGCACTTTGACGAAGAAAATATTGATAAAGCGAAAGGTCACTTTCATGATATTAAAGATAATCTGTCATAGGAAAGATTAAAACTTGAAAAAAAGCGAGAAAATATTTTCCTTACACTTAAACTCAAATCAACCAAAAAAATTTGAGCAATTCGCAGATTCTTTTTTTAAAAATATCAGTAATACTGATTCTCTAGAGATTATAGTTCATATTGACAAAGATGATAATCTTATGAAGTTAATGATTGGTAAGCTTAATCATAAATATAAAAACGCAATAAGATATATTGAAACTAGTTTAATAAAAGATTTTAATGATGCTTGGAAACCAATCAATTTACTACTAAACAATACGTCAGATTCAGTGAAGATAATATCCTGTCTCTCAGATGATATAAGAATAAATACAAAACATTGGGATTTATATCTTTTAAAGCATTTATCAAAATATCAAGAAGATGAGATATTTCGAATCAGATGCTCTCAGTACAAATATGAAACTTATGAAAATCTTTGGGAGTGTTGTTATAAGCCTGATTTTTCATTTTATTCTAAGAAGTGGGTTGATACAGTAGGGTGCTGGAATCCATGTATTGGTCCTGATACATATCAAGAAACAGTATCTTATTATTTAAATCAATATGGTAAAGATTACAATAGAAGTGCCATTGATAAAAATATTGAGTTTGAAGGGGAAGAGACTCTGACTGATTTAAATTTACAAGCAAGAATTACGAGAACAAAATTAGGGTACAAGTCATTTAGCGAATTAGTATCATATAAAATACAAAAGAAATCCTTTGTTGCAGCTTATAATTTAGCAAAAGTGATTGGCAAAAAAGAAATTACATTAATAAAAGTTAACTATCTTACCCATACTTTAATAAATTTTTTTAAAAAGTTAAGGTTTTTTCATTACAGGGGAAGCAAGAGTAGACTTACAAGTAATATTCTATTTAATATAATATTCCTCTTCTGGTGTAGAATAGATTTATTAGACAAATATATAATATATGCTATTCAGTATCTTGAGAGAAAAAATATATTAAAAAAAATTATAACAAATAAAAAGCAATATAGAAAAATAAAAAAGGCAATAAAAAAGTGATTAATATACCAAAAATAACTGTAATTATACCTTGTATTAACGCTAAAAATACAATCCAAAAAACTTTTGATTCTCTCAAGAAGCAAAATTATAAAAATCTTGAATGTATAGTAATTGATGGTGCGTCCACAGATGGTACATTAGATATCCTGGAAAAAAATAAAGATATTATTGATGTCCTCGTATCTGAAAAAGACAAGGGGGCTTCTGAAGCTCAGAATAAAGGTATAAAATTAGCCACAGGAGATATTCTAGGTTACTTACATACAGACGATTATTATGAAGATAACATGCTTGAAGAAATCTCAAAAGCGTACGTTGATCACAAGGAGTGTGATTTATTTTCTTATGGATTGGAGATTGAAAATCTCTCAGATGGTAAAGTTATTATGTCGTCATGTTTAAATAAAAATCTAGAATTAAATTTAAATAATATTTTATTTAAGCATGCTATGGGTCATTTTTACAAAACCAGTCTTTTTGAAGATCATGGTTATTTAAAAACTGATACAACTGTAGGAGAAGATTTTTTTGCTAATGATAAAGAGCACTTAATAAGACTATGTCTACTGGATAAAAAAAATTTTGTAATTGAGAAAGTATTGTATAGAATGAGATCGCATGAAAATTCCAATACTTTAAGCAGAAAAAATATTTTAACAATAAGATATCAGCATATAGAAATATCTGAAATGTATATTCGCCTATATAACGATTCATTGTATAAACTGAAAAAATTACGAGACTTCAAAGCACATAATTTATCTTTATTGTTTACATACTATATGTTAACTTTATCCATTAAAAAAATTATAGAAACCTTCTTAATAGGCTATAAATTCAGAGGTTTACAGTGGTTTATAGATATAATTGCCTGCCCTCCAAGAGAGTTATTTTATAGGGCGTCAGTTAAAAAATGGCTTTAATTTTATATAAGGAATAGTGTAATGATCGTTGCAAGAGCACCATATAGAGTATCCTTTTTCGGAGGAGGCACAGATTATCCAGAGTGGTACACTAATCATGGTGGAGCATTTCTTTCGCTAGCTATAAATCATTATTGCTATATAACATTAAGAGTTAAACCTTCGTTTCAAGAGAAAAGGTACAGAGTATCCTGGAGAATAGCTGAAGATGTAAATTCCATAAAGTCGATAAAACATCCAATAGTCAGGCATAGCTTAGAAAGTATGAAAGTTACTTCAGGGCTAGACATTACATATACTGGTGATTTACCTGGAGGCAGCGGACTTGGCTCTAGCTCTGCATTTACAGTTGCATTGAACCACAGTTTACATGCCGCTAATGGAAATAAACCAAATGAATATGAGCTAGCAAAGGAAGCTTATCAGATAGAAAGAATAAAATTACAAGAAACTATTGGAATCCAAGATCAAATTGCTACAGCTTTCGGTGGTTTTAATCACGTGGTTATTCAAAAAGATGGGAGTTACCAGATAGAGAAAATTTTATTGACCAAGGAACAATTAGACGAGTTTTTAGGGAGATTGGTACTAGTTTATACAGGAATTTCTAGGCTGGCTTCATCAATCGCAGAAAAAAAAGTTGAAGAAATTAAAAATAAAGTATCAATTGTAAGTGAGATGCAAGATATGGTTAGTGAGGCTAGAAGTCTATTGCAAAATGAGAAATATAATGAGTTCGGAAAATTAATGCATAAGAATTGGATGTTAAAGAAAAGTATATCAAGTGTAGTGTCAACTAGAGAGATTGATGAATTATATGATAGCGCTATGGCGAACGGTGCCCTTGGTGGAAAATTATTAGGTGCAGGAGCTGGTGGCTTTATGTTGTTTTTCTGCAAAGAGGGGCAAAGAGAAAGATTGACTAAGGTTTTTGAAACTAAAATGATTGTACCATTTAAGATATGCAACGAAGGTAGTAAAATTGTTTACGAGGAAGAGAAGAATTATGGGATTTTATAAAGGTAAGAATGTTTTAGTGACTGGTGGAACTGGTTTAATCGGAAGACCTTTAGTTGATCTTCTTCTTAAAGAGGAAGCAATTGTAACAATAGTATCTCTTGATCAGCCAAAAGATTTATCAGAAAAGGTGACTTTTAAAAATATAGATTTAAGGAATTTTCAAAATTGCTTAGATGTCTGCAAAGGTAGGGATATAGTTTTTAATTTAGTTGGTGTAAAAGGATCTCCAAAAATGACGATGGAAAATCCTGCGAGTTTTTTTATACCCACAATAACATTTTCAATTAACATGATGGAAGCAGCTCGACAATGCGGAGTAGAAAGATATTTATTCACCAGTAGCATTGGGGTTTATCATCCTACTGATATTTTTGTTGAAGATGATGTTTGGTCTACATTCCCATCAGAGAATGATAGGTTTGCAGGTTGGGCAAAAAGAATGGGTGAATTACAAGCTCAGGCATACGAAATACAATATAAGTGGAATAAAATATCAATAGTAAGGCCCGCAAATGTTTATGGTCCTTATGACAATTTTGATCCTGAAAATGCAATGGTTATTCCAAGCTTAATCAATAGAGCTCTATCAGGAGAAAGGCCATTAACAGTCTGGGGAGATGGTTCTCCAATAAGAGATTTTATATACTCAAAAGATGTTGCTGCTGGAATGATGAAAGTTGTAGAAAAAGGTTATAACAAACCAGTTAACTTAGGAAGCGGAGAAGGCGTTAAAATTAAAGAAATTGCAGAAACTATTGCTGAATTAATGCCGGATAATTGTGAGTTAGTTTGGGATACCTCAAAGCCCGCTGGTGACAAGAAGAGATTAATGAGTACAGAGAGAGCCAAAAGTATTGGAATAGTGTCAGAAACCAGCCTTAAAGATGGGATTAAAAATACAATTGATTGGTACTTAAAAAATAAAAATATTGAAAGTTTGAGATATAATGCTTTTACAGATAAAGTATATAAAAGTTAAGTAAAGTAAAGTAAAGTAAAGTAAAGTAAAGTATATTTAAATAATGTCTAGATTAGATAAAGTATTGATTACCGGTTCTAGTAGTGGCTTAGGAAAAAGCCTAGCGAAGTATTTCATTGAAAAAGGCCACGAAGTAATACTGCACGGAAGAGATGAATCAAATCTAGAGGAAATTAAAAATAATATATCAGGAACAAACTTGATAGATTACTACGCATGTGATCTAAATAACGAGAGTGATGTTTTTAATTTATCAGAATATGCAAACTTAAAAAAAGTAAACTTATTAATCAATAATGCAGGGATGCACTGTGCTAATAAGAATTTTTTAGATTTAGACATTTCTTACATTGCAAATATAATTAATGTTAATCTAAAAGCTCCAATATTGCTGTCACACAGCATGCTAAAATTTATAAATGGTATTATTAATATTAACTCCATGTCTGGAATTGAAACCAAAAAGTTTAGGACACTCTATGCTGCAACTAAATGGGGTCTCAAGGGATTCTCAAACTGTTTAAAGCATGAGTTTGAGGGTAAAACTATATTAGATGTTTATCCTACTAGTATCATAACAAATAAAGAAATAGTCCAGGGAATGCAGCTTGATTTTGTTGTAAAGAAAATTTATAAGTCTTATTATAACAATGAAGATGAATTAATTTTAGATGGTAGAAAAAAAAATGACTAACTCTACAGAGATTTCAATAATATTATGCTCTAATAAAATTAAAAATTTCAAATCTCTTCTTAAAAATATAGAATCAACAGCGGAAAATTTAGAAAAAATAGAAATAGTTATTGGATGCGATGAAGGTGAGACAGATTTTAGAAAATTTTGCGCAAGCGTAAACTCTAAAATTAGCATAAAATATCACGATATATATGTAGGTGATTTATATGATCAACACGTACCAATGTCGAAATTATTAAATCTCTGTAATAAAGACTCCTACTTTATATTAGCTTTGGCTGATGATATGAGATTTGAATCTCCAGGATGGGACTTAGAAATTTTAAAATATAAGCATTATTATGAAGATGATATTTTTAGGCTAAGGCTTGGGTGGAGAAAACATTTTAGTTATTCTGACCATTGGCAATGTGTCAGTATGCCGGAAAATATAGACGTATGTACAAAAAAATGGAGAGATCTTGTTGGTAACATACCTCATTTTAGTATTGATTCATATAATCAAACAGTTATGTATTATCTGGAAAACCTTGATAAATTTAATAATAGTTTTCGAGCAACAAGAGATATTCCTGTTAATAACGTTAAAATGGAGAAACATACAGGTCAGTCAATAGACGATAGACTAATTTTGAAAAAAATGGTTGAGGTTTGGGGTATTTCTACTAGTTATAAGAATCAAGCTAGTGCGAAGAAGGTGGCGGCAAGAATATATTGTGAAATCATAAAAAAAGAATATGAAATTGAAGGCCCCATTAAGCATATAAAAAATTCATATATAATTGGTGACATAAAAGTATCTTACAAGCTACCAATGTTTAAAATATTATTTTCTAATTTTTTTAGAAAAATATTTTATCTCGAGTATGGTGGAGGCGGTTTCTTTAAAAGGATATCTGATATAAGACTTTTCTCATTTAGGTGGCTTCTGCATGTTTTATTTAATTACAGGACATATTAGATTTTATTTTCTACAACAGCAGACTCTACTAAACCGCATATGAGATGACCTATCGCAATATGCATTTCTTGTATATGGTTAGTTTCATCGCTTTGAGACTGTATTGTTAAATGACTTATTCTTTTCATTTCTGAATCATTAATGCCTGTCAATGAGACTACGTAAATACCCATATCTAAAGCCTCATAAATTGCTTTTATAACATTTTTACTTGCGCCGCTAGTGGAAATTGCTATTAACATATCACCCTTAACACCTATACCTTTAAGTTGTCTTGAAAAAATATTTTCATAACCATAGTCATTTCCAATGGCCGTAATTGCAGAAGTATCTACGGTTAGTGATATAGCAGGCAGTGGATTCCTGTCAACCTTGTATCGTCCCATTAATTCTGCCGCAAGGTGCTGAGCATCAGCTGCTGATCCACCATTACCACAAAAAATAATTTTATTGCCATTTTTTAGTGTATCAATAGCTTTATTTGAAGCTTTTTGTATATTCTCAGACTGATTTTTTAGTAGAGTAAAGTTAGAGGAAACTGCATCAAGATAATCTGTTATTTTATCTTCCATATTTTTTTTAGAATAAATTTTATGTTGTTATCATTATAATACTATTTGATAGTATAGTTTAATACTTATTTTCTATTAATTTTAATATTTAACAGCGCCTGTCTTCATAGTATTTATAGCATCATAATTAATTGTAGCATATTGAGAAATAGTGCAATATTATATGAGCATAATAAATAAAATGTAGTGTATTTTTAATGTTAAAATCAGTAAAATATTGCCTTTCATTCCTTCAAATACACATTATTATTTGCATATTGCCAATAATAGCTATGATTATGTGGCACATTTTTGATATTAGCTTACCTGTAGATGATGGAAGCGGGTATTTCTTTAGATCGTATAGTCATGCTCAGCACTTTTTTGTAGTAGAAAATAATTTCTTTGAATCATTTAGAGATTTTTTTAAACATCTTTTTTTTGAAAGGGGATCTAAGCCACTTCTATTTCCAGCAATAGGTTTGCCAGCAGTTTTTTTATCATTCGGTAATTTTCAAATAGGGTATTTATTACTTAATATATTATATTTGTCTGTTATTATATATTACGGTTATTTGTTGATCTTAGAGTTTTCTAAAAACAAACTTTTTTCTGCTCTTGCGGTCTCAATTATTGGTATGACACCAGCTGTATTTGATCAAGCAATATATAATGCAGCTGAAATTGGAATAACTATGTTTATACTTCCTTTTTTTTATTATTTATACAGGTCAGATAACTTTACGAGCAAACATTACAGTTATTTATTCGCAATTAGTTATGCACTTCTCCTTTCTATTAGACCATTACAGGCTTTTCTAATAACCCTTTTACCCATATTGTTTTATTTTTACGGTGGATATAAAGCGAAGTTTTTTACATCGAAAAATATAATTATAATAGCTTATTTGATTTTTGTAACAATAGTGGTGATTTTTACAATACCTCACTTAAAAAATATTGGTAGCTCAGTTTATATAGAACACATGAATCAAGGCGATCATTCTGTGCAAATATATTTTTTAGAAAGTTTATATTATAATTTAACATTCTTTTTATATAGTGCATTTATTTTTATAAATTACTTTATATATAAAAAAAATAAATATAAATTTTTACATTACAGGAATATAAAACTAAATTATAAAGATCAAGATAGTCATTTAATATCGTCTATATCCCTATTTTTAATTCTAATAATTATAATTTGGGGTTATCAATTTAATGATTTAATAAACTGGATTTATGGGGCAACTTTTGGTTCCATGATATCTGATCAACCTGCATTAAATGATAACCTAAGTTACCTACAAAAATTACAAGAGGCAACAGTTTGGAATGGTTTATTCACGTTTTATGTGCTTTTTTTTATGTTCTCATTATTTCTTATTCTGAATAAATTTAAGCTGGTATTTTCTAGTTTCATCTATGTAATTCTTTCATCTTTACCAATATTCCTATTATTATTGTCATCCTCTCAATCGGACCCATATAGATTTGCATCTGGTTATGTTATTTTATTTACCCTTTTAATAATTCTAATCAGTTCATTAAAAAAATATTTTACAGGAATTATTTTTATTTTAATTTTATTTCTAACTTTTAAGAATTTAACTTTTTATGATCATCACTTTTCAATCTCAAAAATCAATTATTCTAACCTCCTTAGTGCTTTCGGAGCACAGAACCACTTTAGAAATAATATAAATCGAGAAAAATCAGCTACTTTTCTTGCTCTAGATATTATGAGGGAATACCATAAAAAATATAATTTCAAAAAAATCTATGTTGAAGGCCACAGCAAGTGGCATGGAGATAATGCAGTTGACTCATATAAGATAAGAAATTACCTAGAATATCATCCAGAAAAGTTCCGTGTTGATGCTCCATACCATAGAAAATATGATGAGAATTCCTACAAAGAGTTAGAAGAATTACATAATTTCGATTTTATGTTTTTAACTAACCCGCTTTTACATGATGACGGTTCACTAGAATATCACGAAAAACTTAATTACTATTTATCTTGCTCGAATCCTAGTGATCCGTGTAACATAGCTCCTGGATCTCTTTATTCTTTTAGAATTGCTGTTGATCTTGCAAATAAAATTGCTAACGGAGAGATAGCAGACACTAATTGGGACTTAATAGATACAATAAAGCTATACGGTTACGATGTATTTATTTTAAAATTGAAAAATGAATAAATTTATACTTTTATTTTCAAGTTTTAAACTATATCATTTGCTTTTATTGATACCTGCTATTTTTATGGCAATGTGGCATATATATGATAATAGTTTACCTACAGGTGACGGAAGCCAGTTTTTTTTTAAATCTGTTGCATTCTACGAAAATCTTTTTCTTGAGAAATATAATATATTTGAATCTTCTTTTCGCTATATAAAAGATATAATTTATAATAGGGGTATAAAACCAAGTTTATTTCCTGCTATTGGATCGCTGGTATTAATTCCAAGTTTTGGTAATTGGAATTTAGCTTTTGCACTAATGGGTATTTTTTATATAACTTTAACTACAATATTTGCGTATTTAATTGTATTTGAATTTACCAGGAAAAAATATTATTCAGCTCTAGCTGCGATAATCATTGGTACTATTCCCGCAGTTTTTTCAAACGCAATAACTAATTATGCTGAAATAGGTCTTGTAGCTTTTTTATTACCAACATTTTATTATTTGTATAAATCAAATAATTTTTCAGTGGCTAATTACAGTAAATATTTTGCAATATTTATGACGTTGTCATTATCTGT
>TARA_B110000240_G_scaffold193889_1_pt1 | contig 12768 bp, 8 predicted proteins | sample TARA_B110000240 | Tara Oceans TARA_B110000240 (sample SAMEA4397611) | marine metagenome | biome: Polar Biome; feature: [DCM] deep chlorophyll maximum layer (ENVO:01000326); material: water (ENVO:00002006), including particulate matter (ENVO:01000060) such as... | depth 17 m | reverse complement strand
TAATTTGATTATCTGAGTAATCTCTTATTTTATAAAATATTAAATCTGAATTAAATATGTGTAAGGCTCACAAAAATAAACACACTCAAATGAGCAACTTTTGAGTTAAAAATAAATACAAAATTATAATTTTGAATTATGAAAAAAAAGATTGATTCTAATTTTAACTTTCCCTCTATTTTGTTCTTATAAATGAAGACCTTTTCTATCTGATTCAAACTTCTCCTCAATCTTAGAAATTGTTAGAGGGAATTTGTTAATTAAACCAGACAAAGCAACTCTATCCATACACAATACATCATTTACTCTAGCTGATTCAATTGCTGCATTATTTAGAAATGAATTTGTAATGATATAAGGAATAAATACTTTTCTATACTCTTTTCTATATTCTTTTAATGCATAAATAATCTCTTGACCTGAAGATATGCCTAAATGAGCCTTACTTTGTTTTACTTGAATTAATAAGTTTTGTTTTCCAAAAAATAGTACATCCGCTCCTTTATCGTTTGTTTTAGGGGTTAAAACAGCAGATCCCTCAAACTCACTTTCAAGAAGTAGAGCAACAGCAGCTTCAAACATCAATGGCTTTAAATTATCTAAACCCTTAATTGTTGAAATACCTATTTCATTATTTTCTCTATCAACAGCAAATATTAACTCATCCTTTAATTCTGTACGAGTTATATCGGCAGAAGGAAATAACGTTCTTCTTGACTGACTTTCCTTGTGTATTAGTAAATTATCTAACGACTTATCAAAGGTAATTGACTCATCAGGAGAAACTGCTAGTGGATAATGGATAAAAACATCTTTAGTTTGTCCTATTCTATAAACTCTATCTGTGGCTTGCTGCTCTTTAGCAGGATTCCAATGCCTTGAATAATGAATAACATGATTTGCTCCCGTAACATTCAAACCAACTCCTGCAGATAAAGGGGACATAATAATAATATTAAACCCCTCTTTATTTTGAAATTTATCAACTTCTTGCTGTCTTGATAATTTCATTCTATCACTTGTTGATTTTCTAGATGGAGTATCTCCATTTATTATTGATGGATTAATGTTAAAATTATCATTGATGACACGCCTGACAAGCCTTTGCATTGCTTTGTCTTCTGTGAAAATAATACACTTTTCATTTTTTTCTTTAACACTTTTAATTATTTGAACTGATTTTTCTAACTTCACAGAAGTATTTATTAATTCATCCGTAGGAATATTTTCTAATTGATGAGTTTTAAGATAAGGATGGTTTGAAATACTTTTCAACTTAAGTATGCCTGACAACATATCTGAAGGATTTTCTTGAAGTCTTTTGGTTTCGTTAGAGTAGACGTCAAACTGAACCTGTTTCATTATTACAGGGTACTTTTTAACAATCTTTTTTGGAAGCTCCTTTGCCACATCCTCTTTCAATCTTCTCATTAAAGTTGAGCCTATTGATTGCCTTAAGGTATTAGATAATAAGTCAAGGTCTGTACCACTATCACTTTGTGGTTTTATGTATTTATTTGAAAAATCTTTAGCGCTAAAAAGCAATCCTGGTCTGCAAAAATCAATAATACACCATAAATCCATTAAACTATTCTCCACAGGAGTTCCAGTCATTGCAATCTTAAAGTCAGATTTCATTGCTTTAGCTGCATTTGTAACCAGTGTTCCGGGAGTTTTAATCTTTTGAACCTCATCAAGAATTAGCAAGCCCCAGTCAACGACTCCAAGTGTTATTTGATGTCTTCTTAAAGTCTCATAAGTAGTTAAATAAATATTAGAACTTTTAAAGTTTAATTGAGTTTTCAAAGCATCAGTTTCATCAATATAATCATATACAGATTCCCCCCATAAAGTATTAATATTACATTGCGTATTATTAAAGAATTTTTCATATTCATTTTCCCAATTCTCAAGCAAAGAAACAGGAGCAGCAATTAAAATCGGCTTTTTACTTCTATTCTTAGTATACCATTCAATAAAATATAAAACTTGAAGTGTCTTACCTAAGCCCATATCATCAGCCAATAAAACCCCTTCATTATTATCAAAATTAGACATTGTTTGAAGCCAAGATATTCCATTTTTCTGATGTTCTTTTAGAGTAATATTATTTTTAAGATTATTTATTGGTGCAAAATTATATTCAACATCCTCAAAAAAAACTGTATTTCCATAATCCAATACGTCAGTATTTTCACTAATTATCAAGACTCTTTTGTCAAGTGGTTTCTTTGTCTCATCTTCTTTTTTTGTAACAGGAGACATAGGTGAGTTTAACTGCTTTTCTGCATTATCAATAATTGACTCTAAACTAATAACATCAATAGCTGTCTCTTTAACATTGACAGACTTTTTATTATTGCCTATGGCATCTGCATATTTTGCTTTTATTTCCGATAATTCATCAAAATTATTTATTGTAATTATTCTTTGACCCTCTTTTTTATCATCAATAACTATACCCGGAATCCATATGTTTTTATGTGGCTGGATAAATGGGTAAAACTTAGGCTTATATACACCAAGTTCTATTACTCTATCACTAAACCCATCAAGATTTACAACATCAATATCCCAAAATTTTGTAAGCTTTTCATTAATCTCAATAAGCTCTTCTGAATTAACGGTTTTATAATCTTTAATTTCCGTTATTGTTTCTTTAAGTTTCTTATCATCTCCATCACTTAAGATTACTTTATTCTGAACATCTCCATCTATATATTTTACTATATTTCTAATTCCGTTATTTGTAATTTTATCATTAAAAATTTCTGAGTTAATCTTATTAGAAATTGGCTCGAATTTAAATACGTTCTCATCAATTTTTTTTATCCTAATATCTATATCTTTTAAAGTATGAAAAATAGTTTCTTTAAGCGTTTTAGACATTGTTGAAGAAGCATTAATTGCAAGCTCTTGAATTTTTGCAATAGCTTTATATCTTTGCTGTATATTGCTGAATTGAGATTCATTAAATAAATCAACCTGACTTATAAGCTTGTATTGTGAATAGCTTAATAGGTTGCTAAGTCCTTTATTATTTAAACTTAATCCTGTTCTGTCTTCTCTATTATATATTATCTCTCCAGAACCATCCCCATGTGAGAAATTTTGAAAAGAGTACTTTAGTTTAAGATTGACATCCGCTAATCCACTTCCTGAATGAGATAGATAGATGTCAAACTTATAGTAATCTGGAAAATTTAATTTAGTATAACTAAACTCATCAATACTATTAAAGGAATTAAAATGCTCAAAATCGATAACATACTTACCGTTAAAAGGTTGTACTATTCCATTTATGATTAACTCATTTAAAATATTGTAAAGAGAAAAATTGTCTTTTTCAACCTTTGATAATTCAAAATCGAGTTCTATATTTTTATTGTTATAGTTAATTTTCATAGTACCTTTTCATCCATGCATCTAAATTCTCTTCCCAGCCATATTTAGGCTTATGAATAAACCTACCGCTTGACCTAAAGTTATAATTAGCTCCTATAGAACCACTAATACATATCTCCATTTTCGTTCTTTTTAGTTCAGATGTATTTCTCAGTGTATTTAAATTAAAATTAAAATCATTAGATTTATAAATATATAGAGCATTAGAAGTAACTGAAAATTCAACAAACACATAATCTTTTGACTTCATAATAATAGCACATGTACCCTCACTAGAGCTCATAAGCTTATACCTTGATTTAATATATTCCCTTTTATCTTCATCTCCTTCTAAAGAAGCCTTATTAAACCTACTTCCCACTATATAAACTTCATCAATACTATCTATAAACTTCAACCAATATTTCTTTCTTATATTATCTCTAAATATTTTTTCAAATACATAGTTTAATAAGTCCTTATTTATAATCTTGTTTAATCTATTTCTTGCCATTTCAACTTTAAGCTGTTGAGAATTAGATAGCTTAGAATTTTTCCAATTCTGAAAACTAATAGGATCACCTATATATCTAATTGCTTTTGCTCTTGTACTTTCAATATAGTTCCGATATTTAGTGTCTAGAATTAATTCTGCAAAAACTATAAGATAGGCCTCATGTTTATTGTGAGATTCTAAACTTAGAGCAATACTCTCAATAAAATCCTCATCAATAAAATCCGCTGGTAATAACTGAAGATAGCTATGTATTATATTAGTAAAAAATTCATATGTTATATCAGATTCATTCACTTTTAATAAAGATAAAATTTGTGAAAGTGGAATTTTATTTTTTATAAGAGCAATTGCAACTTTATCTGTTGCGTCTTTATTTAGGAAATATTCTGAATTATCTATTACATTTCTAACGCTCAAAAAAGCAGATTCCTTATCGATAGCATCAATCTTTTCCCTCATTAATTTTTTAAGAGCACTCTTATTTTTTACAGGAATAGTGTTCCATTCACTTAAAAGAATTCTCTGAAAATACGACAAGAACCTATCATTCCATAAATTATCAGATGAAAGTATTTGTAATGCTATCGAAAACTCAGCCTGTTGCATGAATATTGAAGATTCATTATCATCAGAAGTATAATTTAACGCTCCTAATAACCCTCTAATATTTTTCTTATTGTAATTTTGGATTATCATCTCATAACCTAAATCTTTTACTCCCATAAAGTACTCATATGCTTCTTTTATTTTTTCTTCATTTGGGAGGTTAACATCATCTCCAAGAGATAACTTATTTATTCTTGATTTTACCCCTCTAATTGTTTCTTTTTGGAAAACATTATATGCTTTTTCTGCAATTGAATTCTTATCAAAGTTAATATTTAAAATTTCTCTAATTATCATCAGATAGTCTTAGCATTTTTCTTATTTGTTTCTCGGCATCTGTTTTAACTTTAAATTCAACCCTTCTATTCTCCTTTCTAGCAGATACAGTGTTTAATTTATTTAATCTTTTAACAGAAGAAAGACCATTGGCAGTAGTATTATTTTTAGTCCAATTATAAAGCTTCTCATCTCTTAATTGAAATAGACAATACTCCAATACTGACCTAGTTCGGTTTTGTGATAATTTCATATTATAGAAATAGGCCTCAGAGTCTGTATGACCACGCTTACCTTCAATTGATGTATGTCCTTCAATTCTAATCTCCTCAATATGGTCCTTATATTTTTCAGAATAAAGAATATTAATATATCTTGGGAAAAAATCAGATAATATCTCTTTATACCTTGACCTTAAAATTGATTTATTTGATGCAAATTTTACTTGCGGCTCAGTAAACCTTATACTTAAATCACTTTCTATCTCCATTTGCCATTTCAAGATATCTTCCTTAAACTCTTCCTTTAGATCAATATAAATTCCATTTTGCAGTGCCTCATACTTTTCAGCTACTAAACTTTTTTCATCAAATTCTTCTTGTAACCTTAACATGGTTCCAACTAATAATAATATAAATATCATTAAAAGAGCTGCCATTAAATCTCCGATAGATAAAGAAAACTGATTTTCATCAGATGAAAACAACTTCTGTTTCATTAGTTATTATTTTCTATTAAGTCTTCTACAGTTTTTTCAAGTGCACTAACTATATTATTTGTATTGGTATAAGCTCCGTTTAGAGCAGTAGTATATTTATTTAAATATTCATCTAAAGTTGTAGAAGTTACATTTTGATATTCTGTCAGGCCATTTTGTAAGTCTTCAAAAATAGAATTTAGCCCTTCCGAAATAGCATTAAAATTCTTTTCATAAGTTTCAGAAAGCACCTTAGAATTTTGTAAAACAGAAACATGTTTATCTAACAATTCATTAGTAGAATTTATCTGACTTTCAATAATACTTTTAAATACAGTTAAATTACCATCTAATGTAATTGATGAATTATTCAAATTTTCAACACTTTGATTAATAGAGTTATTAAAACTATTCAGTAAAATAGTGACATTTTTGGCAGTTGATAGCATTTCATTAACTTGATAATTTACATCTTTATTGTCACTCAATATTTCTGAAATCTTATTTGTTAACTGGTCAAGATTTTCAGCATTAACAGTGTGTTTTGTATACAAATCATTAATTGACCCATGCACCAACTCATTTGATTTAATAAAGTCCTCTGAAATCCTTTTATTTTGTTCAAATGCTTGAGATGTTGATTTATTAATTGTTTCTTCAACTGCCTCTTTAACTAGACTCATAGTATCAGGAATACTTTCCAGTGACTTAGCAACAATTAATAATTGCTCGGCCAAACCATCCATCTGATTTTGAGTGTCTCCAGAAATTGAGTCTTTAAAATCACTCATCATTTCAATCATTGAATTATTTAAATTATTTATTACTTTTTCAATCATCTTTGTGCCAGAATCTTCTTTAATTGATTTAAGTTCTTCCAGAACTGGAACTAATTTTCCTTCAATTAATTCAACCATCTTCTTATTACTATTTTCAATAAGTTTATTCATTATCTCTTCAATTGTTTCAGACAGGTCATCTGACAGCCTACTTAGTGAAGATGATTGATTTACGGCTTGCTCAAGCAAAGAGTTAACTACACTTTTTAATTCTTTCTTCCCGTCATCTGTAGTGATAATAAAATATTCATCTAAAACATCTTTTTGAACTTCTTTATCATGCGATAATATTTCATGCGCACTCATCTTAAATGCATTATCAAATTCCAAACATAATACATCAATTTGTTTGGAAATTGAATAAACAATTGACTTTAAGAAAGCAGTGAATAAAAGTGATAAAAACATTCCCCATATTGAGGTTATAAAAGCGGTCCCCACTCCAGACAACAGTACGGTAATACTTTTTTTAATTTCTTCAGTTGTTTCGAAACTTGAATATAATATCCCGGATGTTAAGCCAATAAATGTTCCTAAAACACCTAACCCTACTAATAAATTTGAAACATTATTAATCGCACCAACATTCATGAAAAGTGGAAAAATATTTTCATCATTTACAAAATTGTTTGCTGAAACAGATGTTTTGTTATTCACAAATGTATTACTGTACAGGCTCCAATTAGGTTTTGTTTTATCAGATTTCTTAAATTCACTTTCTATTAAAGTTGCTTTAATTTTCAAATAACTAATGGATAAATAAATAACATATCCAATAAAAATTAATAACATTATTAAAGACCAGAAGTCTGTAAGATCTGCTGAATTCCAAAACGGAATTATTTCATAAAAAAAATTCATTCTTTACTTATATAAGTTAGGCTGGAAATATAGAAAACATAACTTGATTATCTTATATATATCTTTAAAAATTAACTACTCTAAAGAACTATTTACAATGCCAATCTGATTTTATTACTAAATTTGTTAGAGCAAAAAACGCTTTGTAAGTCATTCTAAAGCTTGTTTAAATCTAGATTTAGTTAAATATTTCATTTTTAAAACATATTAATATAGTTGGGGTAATGTTTTAGCGAGCATTAAAAATTAAAATCTCTACAATTTTTTAAATCAAACTTAAGAAATTTATTTGATTATCTGAGTAATCTGTTATTTATTAAAATAAACTTTAAAATTTAAATATTTCCAATGCAAGGCTTGTTAGATAATCAGTTCTTTTATTTATATCTTCTAACCTCCAGCCTGTTTTATTTGACATCTCTTTATTAAGAAATAAACCATTCATATATCCAATCTCTTTTCCATCCTTAATTCTATTTTTCTTTTTTTCAAAAGACATATTACTTAATTGTGAATTGTGTCCTGTTAATGTTAGGTTTCCTAATTTATGAACATATTCTTTACGAATATTGTTCGCTTTATCTTTGTCCCCATCTGCAATCATATTAATCCAAGATTCAGGTATATTATCTCCTTGCGGAAAAATATGTTCAACAGTCCAAATAAACAATTTCTTGTCACGAGCATAAAAATCTGTATACCTTTCAATTGTTTCTGTTTTTGAACGTTCTATCATAGAAAGAACATATCTTGTTGCTCCAACATTTTCCTCATAAACATCACCCTTTAATTTACTTTCAAAAATTAACTCGTTAGAAGGTTTTCCAACCCTTAAGATAATTTCCTTTACTTGTATATAATCATATATTTCAAGCTGACTTATTTCTTCTATAATATCTATAAAATAATTTGTTAAATTTCTCGTGCTTGGAAAATCTGTTATATTTCTACGAATGTAGTATTTGCAAAGTAAATCAATTAATTCAATCTTTTGATTCTCACTAATGGAGAATTTCTTATCCAAAAACATTAATAACATATAGGCATCTGCACCATTAACATTCTGCAGATTTTGCAAAGCATAAATTAATTTATTTGAGTTTTCAGAATTATCATATTCAATATTACTATTATAAATTACAGCGCACTCTTCTAAATTTTCTAGAATAGACTCTGCGTCTCTATTAATAAGATCTTCATAAATTCTAATAAGATTTGATTTTATTGCTTTTGGGGCACGTTTAACCTGTATGTGTTTATCAACTTTAAAAGCATTATAAAAATGCCTTAAAAAACGCTCCTGTATACTATATTCATCCGTTAGATTCTTAACAATATTACTCCATCTTGCAAAATTTGTATCAATAGAGCCATGATTATCTTTTTCTAACTTACCAAGTAATTTATTTTTAATTAGATCAATTGCAGAAAGTGGAACCCCTCTATTATTAAGCGTTTCAAAGAGTGTAAAGGCATCAGAATGATTAGAAACATCAATCTTTACAATAGTACCTGTGTTCAATTTAGACAATAATTTCTGAACCTTCTCATAATTAAATATAGGCTGATCATATTCGTCATACTCATTTAATCTATCCCAGAAATAGTCAAAGGCTTTATACATTCTTCTTAAGCCTAAAAACTTTGGTTTTTCTAATGGCTTACTAACACCAGAAGCCAAAACTTCATAAAATATCCAATTATAATCATCTAAATTACCACCAGAATAAGATGGTGTCACTCTTGGAGTCTTGTTTTCTAGAACAATTTTCTGCCTTAAACTAAATAGCTTGTACTTGTCTTCCTCACTTTCAATTGGTAATTTTTCATGCAAATATTTATAAATTGCTAAATAGAAAAGGCTTATAGTGGTCATTCTCTGCTGCCCATCTACTAATTCTAATTGAGGAGCTCTTAATGAGTCAGTTTGAGTGTTAATACATATAATTGAACCCAAAAAATGACCTCCTTCACTTTCATCAATATCATCAAATAAAGATTCCCAATTAAATCTCTTCCAGATATATTCTCTTTGGTATTTAGGTATAAAATATGCTCCTTGGTTGTCTGAGGAAAAAAGTTGAGATAATGGTTTGTTTTCTGTATGCTGGATCATAATATATTATAGAAAGTTTCAAAAAAAGCAAATTTACATAAAAATCATAGAAAGTATTAAATGTACGTCTTAGTACCAGAGTAGAATAATTTTGTACAAATTTAGTAAATAGTTTTCATTGTTCATAATTTAAGTAAATTACATCTGTTTTAATGTTAGCAATATTATTGTAATTTTTAAATTTGTTATATGAAAGATAATTTTAATATTGCAAGCTTATTTGCTGGTTGTGGTGGTTTAGACCTTGGCTTTATACAAGCAGGCTTTAATGTTTCATGGGCTAATGATTTCTCTAAAGAGGCAGTAGAATCCTACAAATTAAATATTGGCAATCACATCATTTGTGGAGATATTACTAAAATACCAAGCTCCTCTATTCCTAATAATATTGATATAGTTCTTGGTGGTTTTCCATGTCAAGGATTTTCTATTGCAAATAAGAATAGAAGTATGAATGATCAAAGAAATTTTCTATATCTTGAATTAATTAGAGTAATAAAAGATAAAAAACCTAAATTCTTTGTTGCTGAGAATGTGAAAGGTTTATTGTCTATGCATAAAGGCGCTGTTATGGATATGATTCTTAAAGACTTCAAGGCATTAGGTTATAATGTAGATTATAAATTATTAAAAGCTTCAGATTATGGTGTTCCTCAAAATAGAGAAAGAGTTTTTATTATTGGTAATAGATTAGGAATTGAAAACTCTTTTCCAACAATTACTCATGGAAAAGATAATTTATTTAATAATAATCTAAAGCCATTAGTTAACGTAAAAGATGTTTGTGGTCATTTAGAAAATGTCAGAACAAGAGATAAGTCGTTTAAAATTAACGGATCATCTATTCACAACCATGTTGCAAGAACTAATGTCTCTGACAAATTTTGGGGCAGAAAGCACTCAGTTAGTCAGCATGATATATGTGATTATCTAAAATTTTGGAGAAATAAATCTGGTTGGAGCACTAAAAGGATTGATGAATATTTTGGTTATGCACATACTGCTGGTCATTGGTTTAGAAAAGATAATAATTCTGGTAGTATTCCAAATGTTAAAGATTGGTGGGAATTAAAAAAGATTCTAGAGTTTGACGATAAGTATGATAAAGCTGTTACAGAATTAGTTTTGAAAGATATTAAATTTGAACAATCTTTAAGAATTAATAATTGGGATAGACCCTCAGATACTATTACTGCAACAGGTCCTGAAATTCATCCAAATAAAACAAGAAGAATGTCTGTTCGTGAATGTGCAATTATTCAGTCGTTCCCAGATGATTTTGTTTTTTGTGGTAGTTTAGGCAATAAATATAAACAGATTGGTAATGCCGTCCCTGTTTTACTAGCTAATAAAGTTGCTCAAGGTATTATGGCAGCTTTAGTTTCTTATAAGGATAATAGTGTTGTTAATATGAAAGAAAACGCTTCTATTTAATTAGATTTTATTTCTATCTTTTTAAACCCCTTCCAATTTTTTCCTTTTGAATCTGTTCTATCAGTTATCTTTGATTTGTTTATCCTCGCAGAGCCTCCATATGAAACTACTTTATATTTTTGATCCTCTATTTTTCTGACACAATATCCCCCTATGTCTTTGTAGGGGTGTTTTAGGTTTGGATCAAGCCATGCATCATCTTTTCCTCCTTTAATACTGAAAGGTACCCAGTTTGGGTCTAGTTGTTCTTTTGTTAATGGAATGTATTCGCTTCCTAATAATGGATTTTTTGTTGCTTCTTTTTTTCCAATATATCCCCAGGATTTTAAATTTTCAAGTATATCATTATTATATTCTTCTTTAACGATTTCATTATGTGGTACTGTACATACAGACATATGCGATAACTTGTACTCTTTTTTACTTGGCGTATCCTCATAGTTGATTGTAATGAAGAAAGTCAGTACGGGCTTGTTGTTGTGGTAGGCAGCCATTCTTGCTGGAAATGCAGCACCTCCAAATAAGTATCCATTGACTGTTTGTTTAAAAAATGGCTGATTATCAAATGTGATTTGGTTTTTTTGGAAATGTATAGAATTATCATCATTTTTATTTGTTATCATATTTATAGTTTTTGCATCTATATTTAGTATTACATCTTTCAATTCCACAGCCATATCTGATGAAATTGGTGAAGGGTAAATATCAATAACGTTGAAGTTTGTGTAAAAATAATATCTAATTAATCTTTCTGCTCCTACCTTTATTTTATTTTCTTCTGAACTGTGTTCTCTAAGTGTGTCATAATTAACAATGATATATTCCTCTAATTTCTTCAAATCATTTTGAAAATCAATACTTTCAACTACTTTAGTAATTTCTTGCATATAGTATTTCTCAAGGTCTGTTATTTTATTTATCATTCTGTTATTTAATTAAGTCAATCATTTCAATATCTAATGCTTTTGCTAATTTTTCTATCACAGTAATTGACACATTTCTTTCTCCTTTTTCAATACTTGGTATATATGTTCTATCTAAATCAGCAATATTTGCTAACTTTTCTTGTGTTAGTCCTTTTATCAGTCTGATTTCTTTGAGTTTTCTCCCAAATTTTTGTTTAATATCCATATCACAAATTTGTACAAAAGTATACAGTTGTACAACTGACTATAGTCTACATATTTTTATATTTTATTGTTAGAGGGTTGTCAGGCGTTCCTCTTGTTTACAAATCGCAGCAAAGGATTAATAATAGAAGAGGAATTTCCAGATGGTTTTTATGAGATAATTAAGTATTCAGAAAAGAGTCAAAATGATAAAGTCAATAGATGATGAGCTATTAACTGAGAAAGCTGAGAAAAAGGAATACTGGTATAGTATATAATAGCATTAAGGAGTGTATAGCTTTGCTAACTAAGAGTAAGACTCACACACGGCTGTCTGAGTGGTAGCAGTCCTAATACATTAAATATTAAATACTGTAACTAACAATATGCAACAATGAGTCCAAGAATAAAAAGAATAAGGTATACTGCATTGCTGAACTCTGTCGGTTTAAGATCACCTTTAGCCATAATTAAATTGTTTTACTAACAAGCTCCACCAAACAGAAGAGCAAGAACAAAAAGAATTACAGCGAAAGTGTTTCCTATTTTAGTTGGCTTAAGTTCCCCTTTAGCCATAATTAAATTGTTTTATTGTTTAAATTTTTGTAAACTTAGTAAATAAATAGTAAATCAAATCTATAGTAAGAGACTATGCCAATTAAGAAAGGAACAAGCGAAAGGTTCAGTAAGCACTACTACAAAGCTCATGAGAGAGCATATATGCCAAGCTATTGATTAAAACAAGATAATGGAGATGCTAGATAAGATAGAGTCCCCTACAGAGTATATCAATGCAAAATCTAAACTACTTCCTCATTAATTATACATCTTTATTTTTTTTTCAATAAAAAATATCTTTTAAAATAAAAAATATTTTATCTTCTAAAATATATTTAAATAAACTTTTGCCTTAAGATCATCATGTCAGC
>TARA_B110000240_G_scaffold3567_1_pt1 | contig 12893 bp, 12 predicted proteins | sample TARA_B110000240 | Tara Oceans TARA_B110000240 (sample SAMEA4397611) | marine metagenome | biome: Polar Biome; feature: [DCM] deep chlorophyll maximum layer (ENVO:01000326); material: water (ENVO:00002006), including particulate matter (ENVO:01000060) such as... | depth 17 m | reverse complement strand
CCCAGTAAGGGTGTGATACGTGAAAATTTTGACCCAGCACACATTGCTGCCAGCTACCAATCGGGTGGTGCGGCTTGTGTGTCGGTATTAACCGACGCAGACTTTTTTCAAGGCCATGAAGACTATTTGCAACAAGCCCGTGCAGCTTGTAATCTACCCGTGATTCGCAAAGATTTTATTGTTGACCCTTACCAAGTGTACGAAGCCCGAGCCATTGGCGCAGATTGTATTTTACTGATTGTGGCTTGTTTGGAAGATCAACAAATGCAACAGTTAGCTGGTTTGGCAGAAGATTTAGGTATGGATGTATTGGTTGAGTCTCATGATGCACCCGAGTTAGCTCGTGCCCTCACTTTAGCAACCCCATTGATCGGCATTAATAACCGGAATTTACATACCTTTGACCTGACTTTGCAGACCACCTTTGATTTATTAGCCATGATGCCAAAAGACCGTATGGCCATCACTGAAAGTGGTATTCATACGCCTGCTGACGTTGTGTTGATGCAAAACCAAAATGTGAATGCCTTTTTGGTGGGCGAATCATTTATGCGCGCTGGTGATCCTGGTGCAAAATTAGCAGAACTATTTGGCCCCTCGTAATTAACAACAATAAGAGATCATTACTATGAAAAACTATACTCCTGTTGACCCAGCTAAAACCAAAGCTAAAGCGATTGACTTAATGCACCCTAAACCCATTCTGCGTTTGCTAAAAGCCGCCTTGCTGACGGCCCTTGTAGCCCTGGTATGGGCCCTGAGCTCCACTTATGTGTGGGCTAATGGCGATCAAATTCTTGGTTCATGGGTGACGCCAGACGATAAGGCAGTGGTGGAAATTTATCAGCAGGATGGTCAATATTTTGGTAAATTCGTATCTCTGAAAGAGCCTAATTATGGCGCCGAAATGCAGGCCGAAGGCTTGCAAGGCCAACCGAAAGTTGATCGTAAAAATCCAGATGCTACCCAACATCAACAACCGATTATTGGGCTAGTCATGCTTAATGGGATGAATTTCACCGTTTCAACGCAAGGTAAGCAAAAGTGGCAAGGTGGCACTATTTACGATCCAAGCAATGGTAAAGCCTATAAGTGTACGATCAAACTTAATGCCGATGGCACCTTAGACCTGCGCGGCTATATTGGTATTTCTTTATTTGGCCGCACTCAAACTTGGCGACCACAGCAGGGATAATCTTAGGTTAATAGGAATATTAGGCAAAACAACATTATGCAAGCAAAAATAAGTTGGGCGGGTGGCGTTAGTTTTACCGCCGAATCAGGCTCGGGCCATAAGGTGACTGTCGACGGCCCACCTAATTTGGGTGGTGAAAACCTAGGTGCTAGGCCCATGGAGTTAATATTGATGGGACTGGGTGGGTGTGCAGCTTTTGATGTGATGACGATTCTCAAAAAAACACGCCAAGATGTGACTGATTGTGTGGCACAGTTGACTGCAGAGCGCGCTGATGCAGTGCCTGCTGTGTTCACTAAAATACACCTTCATTTTGTGGTGACCGGACGTCATTTAAAAGCCAAGCATGTGGCTCGGGCTATTAAATTATCTGCCGAAGAGTATTGCTCTGCTTCGATTATGCTCGAGCAGGGTGGTGTTGAAATAAGTCACGATTACGAAGTCATAGAACTGGATACCTAACTTGAGTTTATCGAATACACATCTAAGCCGTTTTTGGTCACCCAAAGTGCATATGTTATCGCCTTATGTACCTGGAGAGCAGCCTAAGCTAAAAAACTTAGTCAAGCTTAATACCAATGAAAATCCATTTCCGCCTTCACCTAAAGTGTTTGCAGCCATGCAAGGCCAACTGAACCAATCCTTGCGTTTGTACCCAGACCCTAACGCCACTAAATTGCGCCAGTGTTTGGCTGACAATATGGCTTTAACAGTAGATCAAGTGTTTGTAGGTAATGGCTCTGATGAAGTGTTAGCGCACACTTTTCAGGCCTTGTTGCAGCACAGTGAGCCGTTATTATTTCCTGATATTAGTTATAGCTTTTACCCAGTGTATTGTGGCTTGTATGGTATAGAGAAAGTTGAAGTGCCCTTGTCTGACGACTTCACTATTAACGTCTCCGACTATACTCAGCCCAATGGGGGAGTGATTTTACCCAATCCTAATGCGCCTACTGGTGAGTTACTTAGTCTGGTTGCTATTCGTCAATTACTTACGGCTAATGCCAATAGAGTTGTGGTGATAGACGAGGCATATATCGATTTTGGTGGCCAGTCAGCGACTCAGTTAATCCCCGAATTTGATAACCTTTTGGTGGTTCAAACCTTATCAAAGTCGCGTTCTTTAGCCGGTTTGAGAGTGGGTTTTGCGTTTGGACAAAGCCACCTTATAGAAGCCCTAGAAAGGGTGAAGAATAGCTTTAATTCATACCCTTTGAGCAGTGATTCTCAAGCGGGGGCCATTGCCGCCATAGAAGACGTAAGCTATTTTCACCACACCTGCCAAGCTAATATTGCGCAGCGGGAAAGTTTGGCAAACCAGCTGCAGGCCTTGGGTTTTAGCATGACACGCTCTTTTGCTAATTTTCTATTTGTGACCCATGCCACCATGGCGGCGGCAGATACTGCGGCCGCATTGCGGCAACAAGGCATTATAGTGCGCCACCTCACTAACAGTCCACGTATCAGCAATTACCTGCGTATTAGTGTGGGGAGTGCGAGTGAGTGTGAGTTGTTGGTGCAGGCCTTAACGCTATTAGTGGCTGATAGCTAATCGTTTTTCGACCTGTGGTTATATGTTGGCCCGAGACTAAAGCGCATTGTCGAGCAGACCAAGGTCCTGCGCTAGTGCATGGTGTCAGGCGCTGAACGCGCGGCCACCCATCATATGTAAATGAATGTGGTACACCACTTGGCCCCCATCTGCATTGCAGTTCATCTGTACGCGGTAGCCGCCTTGTGCAATACCGGCCTCTTTAGCGAGCTGAGCTGCGGTAAGCATCATGTGGCCTAACAAGGCTTGATGTTCAAGATTAGTGTCATTGAGGGTGGCAATGGGCTGTTTAGGAATGATCAAATAATGCACTGGGGCTTTGGGCGCGATGTCCTTAAAAGCCAAAATGAGTTGGTCTTCATAAACGATGTCAGCTGCAATTTCTCGGCTAATAATTTTGTCAAAAATGGTGCTCATAGTCGTCACTCTTGGTTAGCTAGTTAGCTGGTTAATGCAGTTGCTCGCGGGCAATGGCCCGATAAGCAATATCACGGCGGCAGAATTTGCCATCCCAGTTGATCTGGTCTGCAAGCTCATATGCCTTATGTTGGGCTTCACTCACGGTATCACCAAGGGCTACAGCGCACAGTACGCGTCCGCCGTTAGTCATGACCATGCCGTCTTCATTGAGGGCGGTGCCGGCATGGAAAATCTTACTTTGATTTCCGACTTCCTCAGGCAAGCTAATGACATCACCTTTTGGGTAATGATCTGGGTAACCTTGAGCGGCCAGTACCACTCCTACGGCAGGACGCTCGTCCCAATCAGCCGTGGTTTGATCCAACACGCCCATGGTACCTGCTATGCAAAGTTCGACAATGCTGTTTTTTAGACGCATCATAATGGGTTGTGTTTCTGGGTCACCAAAACGGCAGTTAAACTCCAACACTTTAGGGGTGCCGTCAGCCGCCACCATAATGCCAGCGTATAGGAACCCCGTATAGACATAGCCATCCTCAGCCATACCGTTAACCGTGGGCATGATGACCTCATCCATAATACGCTGGTGCATCACTTCGTCCACCACAGGGGCCGGTGAGTATGCACCCATGCCGCCGGTGTTGGGGCCTTGGTCACCTTCATCTCGGGCTTTGTGGTCTTGGCTAGAGGCGAGCGGCAATACATTTTTTCCATCAGCCATAACTATAAAGCTGGCTTCTTCTCCGACTAAAAACTCTTCAATAACCACACGGTTTCCAGCCTCACCAAACGCGTTACCGGCCAGCATGTCTTCAACCGCAGCACACGCTTGTGCTACTGTATCCGCCAAAATAACCCCTTTACCTGCTGCTAAGCCATCTGCTTTTATGACGATGGGTGCGCCTTGAGCCTTAATGTATTCAAGCGCTGGTGCAACCTCGGTAAAGGTTTCGTAGGTGGCGGTGGGAATGCCATGACGTTTAAGGAAATCCTTGGCGAAAGCTTTAGATCCTTCAAGCTGGGCGGCACCTTGTGTGGGTCCAAAGATATCCATATCTGCAGCACGGAATAGATCAACCACACCTGCAACAAGAGGCGCTTCTGGCCCAACAATGGTGAGGTCTACATTATTGCTCTTGGCAAAGTCCAAGAGCCCTTCAATGTCCATCACATCAATCGCTACATTTTCGGTTTTGTTTTCTAAGGCCGTACCCGCATTACCTGGGGCGACGAATATTTTGTGGACACCACGGTTTTTAGAGGCTTGCCATGCAAGTGCGTGTTCGCGACCACCCGCACCGATAATTAATACGTTCATGTTGTTTCCTGTTACTTAAGTTGCTGCTGGGTCTAGCCATTGGAAAGACTTTACACCATTAATATGCGCTCGATGAAGCTACCTAGTATGGCCGATTAATCGATGGTCATGTTACTGCCCTGCTCATGCAGATGAAGCAACCTTAGGGCCGTTATGCAGAGACGGGTTTTAAGCGGCCTATGGTGGCTATTAATGACGGAAGTGGCGCATGCCAGTAAATATCATACTGATATTGTGTTCATTGGCTGCAGCAATGATTTCATCATCTCGCATCGAACCACCAGGTTGAATAATAGCGCTAATACCTGCTTCCGCAGCGGCATCAATGCCATCTCGGAAGGGGAAAAAGGCGTCAGAGGCCATGACTGAACCTTTGACTTCTAAACCTTCATCGCTGGCCTTAATGCCAGCGATTTTAGCACTGTACACGCGGCTCATTTGCCCAGCACCCACGCCAATAGTCATGCCACCTTTGCAATATACAATGGCATTAGACTTAACATATTTTGCCACCTTCCAGGCAAACTGTAGGTCGTGCATCTCTGCTTCTGTGGGGGTGCGCTCACTAACGATGCTGAGGTCGGCTTCAAGCATTTGGCCTAGGTCACGGTCCTGAACTAATAAGCCACCAGTGACGCGTTTGTAGTCAAGTTCTGCCGCATGTAAGCGTGGTAACTCACCACAGCTTAATACCCGTACATTAGGTTTGTGGGCTAACACGTCTACTGCCGAGGGGCTGATGCTGGGTGCAATAATCACTTCTACAAATTGGCGCTCAATTATGCGCTGCGCTGTGTCTGCATCGAGTTCACGGTTAAAGGCAATAATGCCACCAAAGGCAGAAGTGGCATCGGTGCTGTAAGCTTTTTCATAGGCTTCAGTGATGTCTTTACCCATCGCTACACCGCATGGGTTAGCATGTTTAACAATCACGCAAGCAGGGTCTTGAAAGGCTTTTACGCATTCTATGGCAGCATCTGTGTCGGCAATATTATTAAAAGACAGGGCTTTACCTTGTACCTGATGAGCCGTGGCGACGCTGGCTTCTTTAGGTTCATGTTCAATATAAAAAGCTGCACTTTGGTGGGGGTTTTCCCCATAACGCATATCCTGAACTTTTTTCAATTGGGTATTAAAAGTACGAGGGAACTTAGAACTTGTGTCAAGCTGGGCACCTAAATAATTAGCGATAGCGCCGTCATACATAGCTGTGTGTTCAAAGGCTTTGCAGGCTAAATCTGTGCGCGTGGTTTGGCTTAGGCCACCAGTGCGGGTGAGCTCATTAATCACGTCTGAGTAGTCAGAGGAATTCACCACAATAGCCACGTGCTTGTTGTTCTTTGCGGCCGAACGCACCATGGTAGGTCCGCCGATATCGATGTTCTCAATGGCCATATCTAAGGTGCAATCGTCACGTTCTATGGTGGTCTTAAAGGGGTATAAATTCACTACGACTAGGTCGATTGCGTTAATCCCATGTTGCGCCATTACTGCGTCGTCTTGGCCACGGCGGCCTAAAATTCCGCCATGAATTTTAGGGTGTAGTGTTTTCACTCTGCCATCCATCATCTCTGGAAAACCGGTGTAATCAGACACTTCGACAGCAGCGATGCCAGCGTCGTTCAAGAGCTTAAAGGTGCCGCCAGTTGAGAGGATTTCAACCCCAGATTGGCTCAGCTGTTGGGCAAATTCTACAATGCCTTGTTTGTCTGAAACGCTGATGAGAGCGCGGCGAATGGCGTGTGCTTGTGACATGATTGTATCCTTATACCTGCGGAGGTGGGTGCTGTCTAAAGTAAATCGTACTGTTTTAATTTTTTGCGTAAGGTGCCTCGGTTAAGGCCAAGTAGCGCAGCCGCCTTAGACTGGTTGTCTTGTGTGTGCTGCATGACACATTCAAATAACGGTGCTTCTACCTGTTGCATGAATAAATCATAGAGCGCATTGGGTTGCTGCCCGTCGAGTTCGTTAAAGTATTGAGTTAACGATTGGGCAACACTTTGGCGCAATGACTGGGGTACTTGCTGTGGGTCGGTTACATGGTCTGGGGCAGGTGTTTGGCTGCTGGTGTTGGTCATACTATTCATGGTTTTTTTAATATCATAATTCATAGTATTAAGCCGCCTGTTCTTCAGTGCTGGCAAAATAGTGGTTTAAAAAGTCAAGTTGCTGCTGTGGGTCGTTCAATTGATTAAATACTTTACGCTGGACCGGTTCTTGTTTTAAATACCAGCCCACATGTTTGCGGGCAATGCGAGGCCCCATCACCTCTCCATACAGCCGATACAGGCCATGCAGGTGTTGCTGTAAGACTTGCCACACCATGCTGTTGCTAGGCTTGTGCAGTGGCGTGCCATGCTTAAGGTAGTGATGGATCTGTTGGAATAACCAAGGGTTACCTTGCGCACCTCTACCGATCATGAGGCCATCGGCACCAGTATAAGCGAGCACATGGGCAGCATCTTCTGCGGTGTTGATGTCTCCATTAGCGATCACGGGGATTTCTATGGCCTGTTTAATAGCGGCTATGGTGTCGTATTCTACTGCACCTTTAAAGCCACAAGCACGGGTTCTGCCATGCACAGCAAGGGCTTGAATGCCAGCGTCTTGGGCAATACGGGCTATATCTAAGCCATTACGTTGGTCGCTACTCCAGCCTGTTCGTATTTTTAAGGTGACGGGCACATCTACGGCGCCAACCACTGCTGTGAGGATGTCTTTAACCAATTGAGGGTCTCTTAATAAGGCTGAACCTGCGGCTTTTTTAAGTACTTTTTTGGCAGGACACCCCATATTAATATCAATTATTTGGGCCCCTAGGGCTACATTAGCTTGCGCGGCATGGGCCATTTGAACTGGATCACTGCCAGCAATCTGCACACTAATCGGGGTGCTGTCATCAGCATGAGGAAGACGCCGTTGGGATTTTGGGGTATGCCACAAGGATGTGTCAGAAGTGAGCATTTCAGCAACGGCTAGTCCTGCACCAAGCTGACGGCATAAATGTCGAAACGGACGGTCAGTGATGCCAGCCATAGGCGCTAAAATTAAGCCGTTTTCAAGCTGATGGGGCCCAATAGTAAAGCCGTGAATAACGCTAGAGTGATTCATTACAAGTTAAAAAACGCCTAATTTTTGCTAGAAGTGAGGGTTAATATCCACCCTGCTATTGTACGAGTTGTACGTTTTTTGTTCAACTCATATAGCCGTTAAATCGGCTATATGAGTTGAAACTAACGCCTAAAAGCACTAATTAAACGATCTGTTTAATTATCGGGTTAACGATCTCTTCAACTCATAGGCTACTGCGGGTGCAGCATTAACCAATATACAGATTGGTAACAGTGCAACAGTTTCTGTTTGGGCGGCTCATTACACATTGACTCATATAGATGGTATTACCTACTGGTTAAGGTTGATAATCAAAAGTGGTGACCAAACTTGAGCCAGTTTAGGACGTCTTATGCATTAAAATAAACTATTTATTAGCGCATAAAATTAATTATATCTAATTGATGAAAGAGTGATACTATCCTTTGACCTAGAGCGCTATTAAGCAGGACAGGCCGTTTGTTGTTAAGCGAACCATGCAGTCAACCTATGCTATTCAAAGGAATATTTATAATGACACTTTATGAAAAACTCGAAAAAACGTTTGATGATAAAAATGTAGAAGCTTATTTAGACCTGCTGCATGAAGACTTTGTGGTTGTGTTCCACAAATCAGGTAACAGTTTCTCTAAAAGTGAATGGGGTGAAATGATTGCTGGTATGTTTGCCAATGACAAGTTTATTCGGGATTCATCTCGCTGTGTTTATGAGAATGACGACATTATGGTGCAACACATGTTTATGTCTTACCCAGACGACACGAAAGAAGCCGTGATGGGTGTTGCAATGATTAAAGACGGTAAAGTGATTCGCATGGAAACTGGCGCGACCAGCTTAAATTAAGCCATGCGGGTATGGCTGTCTGAAAGTGTTCCATACCCAATGCTTGGGTATGGAACAGGGTATCATCCCTGTTTATAATTTGCGGCTAAAACGCCAATGGATAGTGCCTGAGTAGGATATTAATACTCATCCCAAAACAAACCATGACGACCACTGGTTTTATAAGCTTTGCGCCTTTGCCCATTACCATTCTGGCGCCGATAGAAGAACCTAATAATTGGCCTGCTGCCATGACCCCACCCACAAGCCAAGCCACCTCACCAAATATGATGAAGTAAAGTAAGGCGGCAACGTTACTGGTTAAGTTGAGTATCTTGGCTTGAGCAGTCCCCTTTGAAAGCCCATAGCCAAGTACTGAAACGAAAGCGAGGGCCATTAAACTGCCTGTTCCTGGGCCAAAGAAACCATCATAAAAGCCTAATATCGGGCACACTAGAAACATAAAGCAGAGGCGAGATATCTTTTGCTGTTTTTGCTCATCATTAAAGCTTGGTGAGAGCAGGACATAGAGTCCCATAGCCATTAACAGAAAGGGTAGAAATTGCACCAGTTTGCTGGCATCAATTTGTAATAACAGCCAACTGCCTAACACCGAACCAATAAAGGTAAGGACGATCATGCCCTTCATTTGATTTAAACGCACAAACTTAGTTCTGACAAAATAAATGGAGGCAACCAAGGTGCCCATTGAACCTTGCAGTTTGTTGGTGGCTATTGCCATGCCTGGAGGCATGCCAGTGAGCAGCAGTGCTGGCACAGTGATTAAGCCACCGCCACCGGCCAGTGTGTCGACCCAGCCCGCAGTTGCAGCGATTATAAAAAGTAATAATAATAGCTCTGTGCTGGGTATCATTGGTGTTCTAACCTAGGCTGGTGTGGTTAATAAATACTTCCACAAAGCCATACCAACGATGCCTAACAAGCAGACGCCAATCCACTGGCGCACCATTTTGGCATCATGCTTAAGCATTTGCTGATGGAACTTAAGGCCCAACATATGGCCACAAGCTGTGGGTATGAGCAGCGCCAATGACCACTGCCATTGCAGGTCTACGCCAGCCATAGCAAAGGCCAGCATCTTGATGGTGACCAGAATAAACCACAACACAAAAAGGGTGTCCCGATAGGCAGACATGGCCATTTTTCTGACGGCGACGGCAACAATCAGGGGCGCGCCAATGAGTGATGCGCCACTAAAATAGCCACCCAATATATACAATAAACGGTCTATCCATGGCGATTGACTAGTGATCTCCCATTTAATAATCCAAGTGATCGCGTAAAAGCCAGTAATGGCATAGATAAAAATCACCATCCATTGGGTGGGTAAACTCAATAAGCCAATGACGCCGATGAGCTTGGGGATAATCATCCAAGTTAATGATTCCCTCAAAAACACACGGTCGACGTGTTTGAAGCGCAAACCCGTGGTGATACCAGAGAAAATGAGCAGGTGGGTGGCTATAATAGGTAAAAAGAATAAGGGCTTATCTGCGACCAATAACATCAGTGGTAAGCCTAGAGCTGCACCACCAAAACCAAGGCCTGCACGCACAAAACCAGACCATGCAAAAATGCCACTAATCACCATAAGTTCAGTGTTACTAAAATCCATAGTCTAAGAGCGCCTGTTTCCGTCAATACGCACCCACTCATCCTTAGCGACGACGGTGTGCATGTCAAACCATGGCTGGTAGGCTTCTATAACCGCATCAGCTTGGTGTTGCAGTATGCCTGACAGGGCGATTGAGCCTGCTGGTTTAGTGAGTTCAGCTAAACGCTCAGCCATGTCAATTAATGGGCCTGCTAGAATATTAGCCAGCATGACATCTACGGCCTGATTGGGGGTATCTGCAGGCAAAAACACGGGAATAGCCGCTGCGGCAATGCCATTACGTTGTGCATTGTCTATGGTGGCCGTTAATGCTTGGGTATCGTTGTCGACGCCTAGCACTTGCTCAGCTCCCATGAGTATCGCTGCAATGGCTAAAATACCTGAGCCACAGCCATAGTCAATGACCGTTTTGTGTTGCCAGTCTTGCTGTGCAATCCACTGCAAACATAAAGCTGTGGTGGGGTGGCTACCTGTACCAAAAGCCAAACCTGGATCGAGCATAAGGTTGACAGCCGTTGGGTCTGGAACGGCTTTCCAGCTAGGGCAAACCCACAAGCGTGCACCAAATTGAATGGGTTCAAAGCGATCCATCCATTGCCTTTCCCAATCTTTGTCTTCTAGAATTTCTAATTTGTAGTTGGGGAAGTGGAGACTGGGGTAGGCGGCTTGCCAACCATTGCCTAGGTATTCTAACAAGGCATCAGCATCTGTATCTGCTTCAAACAAACCCATCACGCGAGTATCTTGCCACAATGGAGTCGTGCCTTTAATGGGCTCAAAGACAGGTTGGTCTGCGCCATCTAATAGGCTCACAGCTCCAGCACCACAGAGCAGTAACATGTCTTCTAAAACTTCAGAATTTTCAGGCGTAGCAGATAAGGTGATTTGTACCCAGGGCATTTTGACCTCTGTAAACTATGTTGGGGTGACTATTACGGCACTCAACAAGGGCTCAAACACGACGTTTACTAAACGTAAACGCCCTGCCTTTACCCTTTTGAGCTTAACCTATGAGCGCGTATGACGCTGGCAAGGGTCGAGAAAAATGATCTGATAAGATCACCATGAGAAGTGAAAAGAACTCGAACTATAGACCTAGCTTTTTCTCTAGGTAGTGAATATTAACCCCACCTTCAGCAAACAAAGCATCTCGAACAATTTCTTTTTGTAACGGGATGTTGGTCTTTATGCCATCGATGACCATTTCATCCAAAGCCACTTCCATGCGCTTTAACGCTTGTTGCCTGGTCGGCGCATGAGTGATGACCTTAGCAATCATGGAGTCGTAAAAGGGTGGTACCGTGTAGCCACTGTAGATGTGAGAGTCTACCCGCACTCCCAAACCACCAGGGGCGTGAAACTGGGTTACTTTGCCCGGGCTTGGCATGAAGGTTTTGGGGTCTTCGGCATTGATGCGGCATTCAAAGGCATGGCCTCCAATCACTACATCTTCCTGCTTTACAGACAATGGATAGCCACTAGCAATGCGCAACTGCTCCTTGATAATGTCTACCCCAGTGATCATTTCTGTGACTGGGTGCTCCACCTGAACACGGGTGTTCATCTCTATAAAGTAGAAGCCACCATCTTCATATAAGAACTCAAAGGTGCCGGCCCCACGGTAGCCAATTTCAAGGCAGGCATCGGTGCAGCTTTTGAGCACTTGGGCTCGGGCTGCGGCGTCCATGTGCGGTGCCGGTGCCTCTTCAACCACCTTCTGATGACGCCTTTGCATTGAGCAATCACGATCATACAGATGGATTACTCCACCTTGGCCATCAGCTAAAATTTGTACTTCGACATGGCGAGGATTCTCTAAGAATTTTTCCATGTACACTATGTCGTTACCAAAAGCACCTTTGGCTTCTGCTTTGGTGACAGCGATAGAAGTGATAAGAGTGGCTTCGTTGTGCACCACACGCATACCACGCCCACCGCCGCCGGCAGAGGCTTTAATAATAACAGGGTAGCCAATTTGCTTAGCAATGCGTTTGGTGCGTTCTTCATCATCGTCTAAAGGGCCGTCAGAGCCAGGCACTGTAGGCACACCGGATTGCTGCATGGCTTTAATGGCGGCCACTTTATCACCCATAATACGGATGGTGGCGGCCGTTGGCCCAATAAAGGTAAAACCGCTACTCTCTACCATTTCTGCAAAATCGGCATTTTCTGCTAAGAAACCATAACCTGGATGGATGCCTGTGGCATGTGTGACTTCTGCAGCAGATAAAATACGTGGAATATTTAAGTAGCTTTCGGTAGACGAATTGGGGCCAATACACACGGCCTCATCGGCTAAACGTACGTGCATCAGGTCTTTGTCCGCTTTGGAGTGCACCGCTACAGTTTGTATGCCTAATTCTTTGCAGGCACGTAAAATACGTAGGGCAATTTCTCCACGGTTAGCAATAACAACTTTTTCTAACATTAGGCAGCTCCAGGCTTAGACTATGGTGACCAGAGGCTGATCAAACTCAACCGCTTCGCCGTCTTCTACCAAAATTGCAGTCACAGTGCCTGACTTATCAGCTTCAATTTGATTCATCATCTTCATGGCTTCAATAATACAAATGACGTCACCTTCTTTCACGGTTTGGCCTACTGAAGAGAACGCTGGGGCACCTGGAGATGGGCAGCGATAGAAGGTCCCTACCATGGGCGAAGTTACTGCATGACCGCTGACTGCCGGCACGCTTGGCGCAGCTGCTACTACTGGAGCAGCTTGCATAACGGGAGCAGCTTGCATCGCTGGGGCGGCAGCCGCAGCAACCAACATGGCAGGTGAGGCACGGCTAATGCGTACAGACTCTTCGCCTTCTTTAATTTCTATTTCGTTAAT
>TARA_B110000240_G_scaffold4892_1_pt1 | contig 12896 bp, 7 predicted proteins | sample TARA_B110000240 | Tara Oceans TARA_B110000240 (sample SAMEA4397611) | marine metagenome | biome: Polar Biome; feature: [DCM] deep chlorophyll maximum layer (ENVO:01000326); material: water (ENVO:00002006), including particulate matter (ENVO:01000060) such as... | depth 17 m | reverse complement strand
CGCACCGTTTCCGTCAAGGCCGCGGACCCGCCGGCGCGTTTCGAGTGTCATGGCGCCCGAACACGAGTGTTCGGCGCGCGTCTCGCGATGTTTGGCGGCGAGGGGAGGAAGGCCGCTTTCCGTCGTTCAACACAGATGGTGTTACGCCTCTCATTTTGATCGGTCCTACTTCTCAAAGGGAGGTCCTTTCGCTTTCCGCGACTTCCATCGTGGACATGGCATCATTTTGAGTGTGAAATGCAGTTGATTTCGCTTTCAACCAACGCGATCTCTCGTTTTTGTCAGATTCGAGCTGGCGCTTTCCAACCAATGAAGGAGTTGGTTGGCTTCCGGAAATGAAGTGAACGCCGTTTCGCTCATCCCCAACCCACCCCACTCCACAGACACCCACCCACGAACATGAACTCCGTCGCCTCCACCACCGCGCCCGTGCGCGTCCCCGCGCGCCCCACCAGCGCAAAGAAGGCTCGCTCCGCGACCGTGGTCCGCGCCACCCAGGACAGCAAATCGAAAGCAGCCCCGGTGGAGGAAGAATCGGGGTTCTGGCGGAAGGTGTTCCTGCCGAACGGCAAGGAGGAGGTCAAGTCCGAGGACTACCAGAAGTTCCAGACCGAGCTCAAGGCGCAGAAAGCGGCGAACGCGAAAAAGGCAGAAGAGAAGGAGAAGGGCTGCGTGATCATGTAATGCGGTAACCACGGACTGAAGCGATTGACTCAGATTGCCAAAACAAGATATTTTCAATCGATGGATGGAACAGAGTTCACCTTGAATCTCGTATCACGATCCCTCCCAGTGCCCTGATAACACCGCCAACACCGCGAAGCGCGCCTTCCCCCGCTTTGCGGGTCATCTCAAGCGTCAACCCCGCCACGCGGAAGGGCAGCTTGCCGAATTTCTTCTCCCGACGCGTCGCGCGACGGCTGCGACGCGGGACGCCGGCCCAGGTTGGTTTCGTCAGCAAACCTTCCAGGTGCGGGCCGTACGACGAAGGGTCGCCTCGTCGTGACGACGGAAGCGTCGTCTCTGTCTCAAGCAAGACCTCGTTTTTTTTACTGAGCACAGGGACACTGTGTACCGTCTCACCGTTCTCTCCGGTATCCGCCGTTGCCACACCCACCGCCTCCCCCGACACCGCCAAAAGCTCCTTAACGATCGTCCCCGCGCGACGCATCGGCATGGAGCTCACCTCGTCGTCCTCACCGCCGTTGGCTGCTTCTCCGCTAAAATATTCCCCGTCAACCGAATCGGCCGCGAACAAACTCGCGCCCGACGGCGTGGACCGCGGTGAGGTTTCGTTTCGCTTTCCAATCGCTTTTTCACTTTCCAATCGCGAAGAGTCGCTTTCGTCGACCGCGGTCTCCTCCGTTTTACCCCGGCTTCGACGACGACGACGACTCACTGTCACCCCTCGAAGCCTGGATTCGAAATCCGGGGACGGACAAGACGGGAACGGGGAGTTTTCTTTTGACGCCGTGGACGTGAATGATTCGTCCCCAACCGGTGTCCGGTTGGGAGACGAGAAAGAGACGTCCGACACCTCGAGCGCCGATTCAAACCCGAATCGCGCCGTTCTCCACGAGTCCTTCGTGTCCGGCGGCGAACGCCACGCCACGCCGCCTGGTTTCACACAGGTGCGGTAAACCGATCCCACGGATGCGTTCAACGTTTCCGATTCACTCGTCCCTCGCGTCGGGGTTTCGCGAGTTTCAATTTCTTCCAGAATGTCCTCAAGCACTTCGACTTCGTTCGCGAGGCTTCGCAGGTCGGTATCGCGTGCGACGCGAAGAAAATCACAGTCTCGGAATGAGCGCGACGCGCCAGTTGGCGTGACGACTGCGAATTCGAATTCGGAGGTGGAATCGGAAGGACGCTCCACCGCGTTGTTTCTCGCCGCGAGCGATTCTCGCGCCGCGGCGAGATTGTCACCGGGTTCTGACGAAACACCGTTGTTGCCGTTTTCAGTCACCGCCAACACCGGATGGTCAGCAGTCGTCGTGTCTCTTTGCGACCTGGTCTCGCGAAGTCGCGGCGTTCGAGACGCATCCTCCGCGGCGGTTTCGTTGATGTGCGTCCACCGCGTTTCCGTCGCGGAGTGCCTTCGTCGTTGAAACTCCGCTCTTCGTTGTTCGTTCCGATTCTGCGTTTCCCCTCGCGTGGTCTCCAGGCGGCGCGCCTCTGGCACGTCGCGCGCAGACGCCGCGTGCGCCACTCGTGTTTCACGGCCAATGCCGACCCGCTCGCTTTGCACACGAAGCAACGCCGCTCGGCGTTCGTTTCGTTCGCGGAGCTTCAAATCAAGCTGCGCGTGCAGTGCGTTCATCTCATCGTAGTCGTTCAACCGACGCTGCGCATCCTTGTCGTCTCGTGCCGTCTCTTTACGCGCGCGGCGAAGACGCGCGAGTTTCTCCGTGGTTCGCGGCACGTCAACCACGTTGCCGTTCGACGCGAGCCGAAGCCCGCCGACGGTCTCCTCGGGACCCGCCGACATAGAAGCGCCTCGAGGAGTAGCGCACACTTTTAAATCGTTGCTTTTGGAGAGGCGGCCGTTGTTATTTTTTATTTCGCTTGCGGAAAAAAAAGGCTCATCAGTTGGGCGAGCGCAGATTGAAGTGAAGGGAAGACGCACAAAAGTTGGAGTTGGGAGAGCGCCAGACTGAAGGGAAGACGCACGGAGCACACAAAAAAGGCTCAGTTGGGCGAGCGCCAGACTGAAGGGAAGACGCACAAAAATTGGAGTTGGGAGAGCGCCAGACTGCGGGAAAGACGCACGGAGCGCAGATGGAACGAGCGACTGTCTTCTGTTACCCAATCAGGCGCCGTTTCCCTACCCGTCACCGCCCTTGCTGGTTGGATGCGTACGACGCCCCCTCTTCTTTGGTCATCCCCGGCGGCACCGCGGTGACCCCCCACGACGACGTTTCCACGTTCAGTTTTTTCATCGCGGTCGGCAAGTCCTCCTCGCCCCACTCGCCGTGTCGGTTCGCGCCGAGGTGCCCGAGCGCGCCGCCCCATCTGGTCTGGACGGCCAATCGCGCGTCTCCGAGCCGCCCGAAGTCACGCGCGCTCGATTCGCCCACCCCACCCTGCCCGAAAACCCCCGTTGTGCCGAACGCGCCGCCGAGGTAACGCTGTTCGATGTTCAGGGCCATGACATTTTGCGCGTGTGTGTCGTTTGTGGCGTTCAAATCATTTGAATCGCCGCCCCCGCCGCGCGTGCCGACCGCGTCCAGCCCCGCCCACTGAACGGGTTTCTCGCCTTGTCGAAAAAACAGGGGGAACGCGTTTGTTAAACGCCCGGGTAAAGTCGGGTCCTCGAACGACCCGAACGACGTAATGTTTGCCGCGTCGGCGTCCATGGGAAAATCGAAAAGGGGCGGGGACTTTTCGCGCGACGGTTCCGCTTCGCCCGATCCGTCTGCTTCGTGTCCGCTCCGCGTGCGTCGCTCGCACTCCCGTTCGAACCAGTCCTTGAAGTAATTTCTCCATGTCGTTGGGTTTCCATCAGCGGCGTTCGCCGCGGAGTTCGCTTCCACAAACGCCGTTTCAAGCGCCGCGAGCGCGGCGCGCGGCGAACCGAGTTGCCAAAACTCTTTGTCGAAACCTTTTTGTTCGATGTCCATCTCAAAAGGCTCCGCAAAATCATCCCTGAGCGCATCTTGGACATTGTTGTTTTCCACATCAAACCTATCTTCGACATCCATCAAAGAGGTAGAAACGCGCGGTACGCCGATTCCGGTGGCACTGGAACTCTCTCTGTTTCCCGAGCTACTCGCTGTATCGTCATCGGCAAAGTACTCGTGCGCGAGAATCTCCCGGGGCGACGCCCTTTCGTCGGGGTCGAACGCGAGCATCCGCAACAGCAAATCTTTCGCGGAGTCATCGCACCCTGCGAACGTGTTCGTGAGTGAGCCTGGTCGGCCTCTTATTCCTTTTAAGTACGCCCGGAATTTAGGGTTCTGAATTCCCTCAACGCATCGCCACGAAGGCGTGCCGACGACGTTGAAGAACAGGTCCAGCCTGGCCCTGGCCCTTGATTCGCGTCGGGTTTTTTGTTCTTTCTTTTTTTGTTTTACCGAGACTTCGTAAGTTGAACCTGAGATGTCACCTCGATTTTGTGTTCCCTGCTTTGCGACATCATCCACCACCGCGGTGTACGTCTCGTCTGTTCCCAGCTTGAGAAGATTTAGCGGGTCGTCGTCGAACCGGAACAGGGGCGCGATTGTTAGGTTCGGAGTCAAGGCGTGCTGTTGCTGTCGCTGCAGGAGTTCGCCGAAAATACACCCCAGCGCCCAGACGTCCATAGACCCGGTGTACCCCCCGTTGCTCATAATCACCTCGGGTGCTCGGTAACAAGGCGTCGCGACCACGGTGGTGAGCATGTCTCGCTGTGCGAATTGGGAATTACGAGCTGCGGCGAGCTGCGGCGACGACCCGTCTACCCCGAACGAACTCGAAACCTCACCAGCAGCGTTCCGCGCGCGTTTCCGTCGCCGCAGCTCTTTTTCAACATCCAAAGTCTCACCTGATTCCGTATCATCCATGATGTCATTGGTGCCCCGCGCCGAGCCAAAGTCGCAGATCTTCACCACCCGACCGCCCATCCGGTTTTGCCCGCAAAGCGTGTTTGCGCTTTTTATGTCCCGGTGCATCACGCCTTCGTCGTGCAGGTACATGATCGCGCTGGTGAGCTGTTTCATCAGGTTGCGGACCTCACCGGCGCGCATTTCGCCCCTGATTTCGTACAAATCACCGCCCTCCGCCAATTCAAACGCCATGTACAAATCGACAGAAAGCGGAATCAGGGTAAACGTGTATGGGTCCATCACCCTGGCGCCTTGCGTCGCGGGGGTGTGGAAAATGTCGAAGATCTTGATGATGTTCGGGTGGTCCAGACGGTTCAAAACCACGACCTCGCGTAACACTCGTTTCGCGGTGTCAAGGGAAGTCAGGGCATCGGGGACGCGCTTCAGCGCGACGACGCGGTTGGCGTCCGTATCGAGTGCCTTGCAAACCGCACCGAATGACCCACACCCCAACACGGAAACCAGCCGGTAGTTCGTCCCGATGCGCCACGTTTCAACCACCCCGCTTTCCGTGTTCCGCACGTACCACACCCCAGGCTCGTTTCCCTCGCGGACGCGAGGGTCGGGGGCGGGGGAGGCCATCGTGTGTCAGACCGGACGAGAGCGCCCCAAAGGATTGAACTAACAACGAAAGGTTCCGTGACGATGCATGTTTTGATGCGACTTTTTCTCGGCGGATTTCCCGCGACTGGCGTTTTTCATCGGCGCGATGGGTGAACAATGTCGAATTCGTTTGATCGCGAGGTGTCGCCGACAGCGCTTCCTTTGAAATGATGAAACCAAGGCTCTCAATCCGCGGTTGTCGCTCCTCGGCAACCCGCTTCGCTTCGGCAGAACCGAAAAAAGCAGGACAATTGCGTTGGCGCTTCGCACTGCTACGTGTCGCACTGCCACGGCAGCCGGCAGGGTCCGAACGCCCACGTCGCAGGACTTGTGTGTGTACATTCCACACACGCGTCTCGGCTTTCGCACCGAACACACCACGTCGTGCACGACGCGACGAGGTCTGCCCCCACCCCGAGACCATCTTTTTCTTTCGGGTGACGCGGCGAGCTCCAACAGCTTTGCGCGTTCCGCGGCACCAGGATGGTGTTTTCCACCGCGCTTCCCCCCGGGCGTCTCGCCCCCGCGTCAGCGAGCGCCACCATATGTGCACCGCGCGCGTCCTCGTCGCGCGTGGAACGCGGTGTCGCTCCTTACGGCGGGCCACCACGCCGTGCCCATGCCGCTGGTTTTTCTACTCTTTCTACTTCCTTTACCGACGCGCTTTCACGAAAGGAGCGACCAACTCAAAAGACGCGCTCAACTCGCGGACGCGCGTCCGTTACCACGCACGCCACGGCGTTCAGAAGGGACACGCACACGAATGGACGGTCAGGCGGGCGAACCGGGTTCAGAGGGACCCCCTACGGCGCGTGGCCGTCCTCCACCAAACCAAACGACTGCAAACGACAATCCAAACACGTCCTCTCCGCGGTGGGAGGCGTGGGTCCCGAAACCATAGCCCAGGCGCTCGGAGACACCATCCCGTTCGCGCTGGTCCAGCCCGCGGGGTTAACCTTCGCGCAGACCATGGCGTACAGCACGTGTTTTGCGCTCGGCCTGATGGTGGTTGTCGCGTCCTTGAGACCGCTCCTGGTGGTGATGCACGGCGCGTGGTGCGCCGTGGCGCCGAGCCGGTGGCGCGGGTCGCTGGACGCCAAGTCAGACGCCGCCGTGTCCTTGGCGTCGCGAAAGCCATTCACGGATTCGTTCTTCGGGTGGATATATAAAATCTTGAGAACCGCGCTGTTGATGGTCGCCCTGGCGTGGACGTACATCGTGATCGTGCCGATTTCCTCGGAGGGCGTGCACGCGCTTTTTCCCCCCGAGAAGTGCGTGAGGGTTTTGCGCATTCTGTTTTACGGCCACGCGCTGAACAGTTTCCGCCAGAGGTACCTCGCGCGGTTCGCCGGGCAGCTACGGGTGAAGATTTACGGTAAAAGCGAGCCCGCGGATTTGATTCCCGCGCACGTGTACGACCGGGAAACGGGGGTTTTGGTGTGGTCCTTGACCTTCCTCGCCGCGCTCGACTCGTTGGGGTTGCCGCTGCAGTGGGTGGTGAAGGGTCTGGGCGCCAGCACTGTGGTGCTTGGTATTTTAGCTTCGGTGGTGTTGCGAGACACCGTGGCGAACTACTTCGGCGGGCTTATCGTCATCGCGGCGGGGTGGTTCTCCCCGAAAGAAGTGGTCCGGGTGTTACTGTCGGGCCGACGAGAAATTAGCGGCCGGGTGGAGCACATCGGGCTTTTGTACACCACCCTCGTCAACCGCGCCGGAAAGGTGGCGTACATCCCGAACAGCGCGATGGTGGCGCACAAAGTGGAGAACCTTTCCAGAGCGCCCTACCGCGAGTTCCGGGAACAGCTCGCGATTCCATTCAAGGACTTGAAGTACGTGCCCGATATCCAGGAGCAGATCGAGGCGTTTCTGCGAAGCACCGCTGGTGCTGATACGATGCGCGGCGTGAGTTTAGCCCCGAGGGCCACGTTGACCGGGATTAACTCGTTCGCGGGAGGGGCGGTGTTGGAAGTGGTGTGCTACAACGACTACCGGTTGTTGCGACAGGAGGGTTTTACCACCATGCGGTTGCGACACCACATGTTTTTAGGGATCGCGGAGATTTTCGAATCCCTCGGGGTGGATTTCGCCATCGCGGGCAACGGCGTTACGGGAAGCCAGGGGTATCAAAACGTGGGGGACAACGGCTTGGAGGGGTACGACGGCACGGCGCAGGCCACGTCGGGGCACAAAAGGGAAAACACGCTCATCGACCAGCTGGACGACCGAGCCGCGGTGGGGTTATACGCGAAAACGCCGTGGCTGTAATCTTTGTTAGGACTCGCACGAAGCGCCGGCGCCGGTCGTGGAGCGCCACCGCCGATGAAACTGAACGGAATCGAAGCGCAGACTCTGGCGTGATGTCGGCGGCGCATCGCCGACGGTTGGCGAGGTGCGTTGTTGGGGAGTGACCGCGACCGCTCTTTGTCAATGTATGACATATGTATGATTGGCTTGTGTTGTTTTCTTTAAAACGCATCGCGACCCCACACATCGCCGTCTCTCAACTACAATTGGCCGTCTCCGGAAACCGGAACGACTCTCTATCGCCGCATCTGCGTAAACGCCGGGTTCGGCTTGGCGCCGGCGCCGCCGAAGGGTTGCGCGGCGCGCGCGGGCTGCCCGAACGGCGACGCCGACGACTGTTGTCCGCCGAACCCGCCGTTCTGCCCGTTTTGCTGCCCGAAAGGACTTCCACTCACAGCTTGTTGCCCGAAAGGACTCGCATTGTTACTACCGCCGCCCCCGAAAGGACTTCCGGTCATGTTACCACCGCCGCTCCCGAAAGGACTTCCGGTCGCACCACCACTCCCGAAAGAAGAACCGCCGCCGCTGGTACCGCCGCCCCCGAAAGAAGAACCGCCCGCGCTCGTGGGTTGTCCGAAACCGGACCCTGCGCTTTGGTTTTGGCCGCGTTGCGTCCCGAAAGGCGACCCGCCGGATAACGGCTGGCCAAACCCGGACGGCGAGACGGGCTGGCCGAAGCCGCCGGGAGAGGCTTGGCCGAAACCGCCGCCACCCGACGCGGCGCCGCCGAACCCGCCGCCACCAGATGCGGCGCCGCCAAAGCCGCCGCCACCCGACGCGGCGGCGCCGAAGCCTCCGCCCTGCGTGGCGAACGCCCCGAAGCCACCCCCCGTGCCGACGCCGGTCGCCTTGGCGCCGAAGGCGGAGGAGGGGCTGCTGTTCGCGCCGAACGCGGAAGCGCTCGCGGGAGTGCCGATCGGCGCGGATTGCCCGAACCCGGCGGTGCGCTGGCCGAACGCGGACTGCCCTTGAGCGGGGGCCAGACCGCCGCCGAACGGCGCGGGCGCGCCCGCGCCGAGCCCGCTGGGCTTGCCGAACGCCGAGCCGGGGGAAACACCGGCTTGGCCGAACGCGCTGGAGGCGGACTGCGCAGCGCCGAACGCGGACGGGGCGCCGGACGCTGCAGCGCCAAACGCGGATGGGGTGGACTGTGTAGCTCCGAACGCCGAGCCTGTGGACTGCGCGGCGCCGAACGCGGAGCCGGTGGTCGCGGCCGCGCCGAACGCGTTCCCGCCGGTGCGCGCGTCTCCAAACGCGCCGCCGCCGAACGGCGAGGCGTTACCCACCGGATTTGACGCGCCGAACGCGCCGCCGGGTGAGGTTGCCGCGGGCGTGCCGAACGCGCCGGTCGTCGTCCCGACCGGCGCGGGCGTCCCGAACGCGCCGCCGGCAGACGACGCTGGCATTCCTTTCCCGAAGGGACTCGCGCCGGCACCGCCGCCCGAGGGCGACGCCGCTGACCCGCCGCCCAAACCGAAACTGCCAAACCCGGCGGCGACGCCGCCCGTCGTTGCGGTCGCCGCGCCGAAAGGCGACGCGCTCGCCGAGCTCGCCGCTGCGCCAAACGCGGACGGCGTCGCAATCGCCGTGGCCGCGGACGCGCCGAACCCGCCGAACCCGGTGGTTTTCGCGGGAGTCGCGAACGCGGTGGTGCTTCCAAACGCGCCGGTGACCGCGGCGGGGGCGCCGAACGGCGACGCGGTTGCAGAAACGCCAGTGGGCGCGCCGAACGGCGACGTCACCGTCGAAGCGGCGGCTTTCGGCGAAGCGCCGCCGCCGCCACCAACTTTGTCCAAATCATCCTGCAGCGACGCCTGCGCCTGCGCGTACCCCGTGCTTGCTTTCGCGAGAAACGCGCTGCTGAACCCGCCGGTTTTCGGAACGGGCGCTGTGGGTTTCGCCGCCGGGGGCGTTGACGGCGCGTCCGGTACCGCGACGGGAGACGCGGGAGGGGAAACGGGCGTTGCCGCCGCGGGTAACGACACCGCAAACGCGGCCGCGGACGAAGCCGCCAGAGACGCGGCTGGAGACGAAGCAGCTGGTTGCGAAGCAGCCAGTAACAAAGCCGCCGGGGCCGTCGCGGGCGACACCGCCGCAGACGCCGTCGCCGCTAAGGAGGACGAAAACGTAAACGTCGACGTCGACGGCGCGGCGCCGAACGCGGGAACCGAAGACGTCGTCGTCGCCGAGGGTGTCGTCGTCGACGCCGCCGTGGTGGACGTCGTCGAGCTAGCCGTCGTGCCAGCCGCCACCCCGAACGCGGAGTTGCTAGTCGTGACAGGTAGCGTGAACCCCGGGGACGCGTCGGCGCCGCCGAACGAAAACGTGGTCGCACTCGTGGGCGCCGCGCCGAACGCGGGCGCGGAAGACGCGGGGGGAGGCTTCGCGGCTTTGTCCAGGTCCTCTTGAAGCGCGTCTTGCGCCGCCGCGTACCCGGCGCTTGCTTTCGCCAGAAAAGCAGCGCCAAACCCACCCGGTTTCGGCGCCTGCGCCTTTTCAGCTTCTGCTTCTTTCAAAGCACCAGAAGAAGCTTCCTTTGCTTCCGTTGTCTTGGAAGCCGCCTCGGTCTCCGCGGGCGCGAAGGAAAACTTGGCCGGCGCCGGTGTTGTTTCCGCGTCGTCCGTCTTCTTCTCCGCGCCGGCAAACGAGAACCCTCCCCCCCCGGCGGGGAAGGAAAACGCGGGTTTGTCACTTGACGTAGTGGTAGTCGTCCCGAACGGCGACGCGGTGGAGGCGCCGCCGAAGGAAAAGCCGCCCGCGGGTGGCGGTTTCGCGGGAGCCGTTTCTGAAACCGTTTCTGTAACTGCCTGCGTAGGCGGCGCGAAGGAAAACGTAACTGCCGCGGGCGCCGCGGTCGTGGCCGCTCCGCCGATGCTGAACGCGGGCGCAAACGCGGGCACGGCTCCGAAAGAAGAAAAAGACGTCGCAGGCGGTGCGTTTCCGAACGCGCTGGCCGTTGATGTTGATGACGAGGACGAGGACGACGCCGTCGCGGTGCCGAACGAAAAACCACCCGCCTTCGCGTCGGGAAGACTTTGTCCGCCCCCGAACCCGCTCGGCGCTTGGTGCGATACCGTTCTCCGTTGCCCTGATTGTAAAAAAAGAAATGTCAGTCTTGTATGGGCAATCAGTCGGCGGAATGTGGTGATTGGACAATACTTACCGGAAGATGAAGCTTGCGGCCGGTCCTCGCGTGCCGTGTCATGGGCTGAGACGTGACCCGCACGCGCGTTCGCATTGAACGCGGCGCCGAACGAGGTTGACGCCGTCGACGCTGTTGGTTCCGAAAACTCCGGCGGAGTCGGCGTCGGTTTCGCAACCGCAACGGGAACCTCCGTCTGCTCCGGTACCTCAACCGCCGGTTTCTCTTTCTTCACCGTGCTCGTGACCCTCGGCGCCGAAATCCGCGAAAGCACCGCCCGTACCACGGGGTTGGTTTCAACAAGGTCGTCGTCGGACGGCGCGGCGAGCCTTCGCGCGCCGACGGGGGAGGAAAACCCGCGGCCGGCGGGGCTCTCGTTTTCGTAATCCAAAACGTCTTCGTACGCCGGGGTGTGGAACGCCACGATCGGGGACCCGGGGCTCCCCGGCGTGCGGAACGGCGTGACGGGCGACCCACCCGGGGTCATGAAGTTGGGAATTCTTCTGACGGGCGAAAACGACGCGAGTGATGCTGGGGATGACGCGCTGTTGCTCGTCGCGGGCGACGCGGGTTTCCCCGAAAGCTCCCTTTTCCCTGACGAACTTTCACCCAAAGAAGTTTTCGCGATGAGCTCGTCCAACCTCTTGGCTTGCGAGTCAATCAAAACTCGGCGCTTTGCAAGTTCTCTCAGGGTTTCTTCCTTCGCCGTACCTTCCATACCGGTAGGGGGTTTGTTAGTAGATGAGGTGGGGAGCTTGTGGTGTACCGACGCGGGAACGGAAGCAGCGGCGATGATGTTCGCGCCAGACGCTCCAACAAGCGTCCCGCGTTTCGCGGACCCCCGCCCGCCGAACCCGCGCGCCGCGAACCCCGAAACGCCACCCGCGCTTCTCAAAAGAGACGCAGGTAAGGACCCAGGGTCATTCATTACAGAGGACTGCAAGCCTTGTCTTCGTTTCACGTTCTGCGGTCCCCAGGGTAGTCGTCCTTCTTGCGAAAAGTCCGGGCCCGCGCCTATTTTACGCATTTGTTTCAAACGCCGCGCGTCGCGTTCGCGCTTTTCCACGTCCCTCTCCAAATCCGCCATCGCGGCGGTTAACCGCAACACGTCCGTGTCAATCAAAGTTCGCATGCGGTCCAGCGCGGGCGGTAGCGGTCGCGCCTTCGCGGCCGCGATCGCATTAGGGCCCCATTGCTGTTCCGTTCGCGATAACGCGACTCTCGTCTTCCCGCCGTTCGCCCTCGCCGACCGCTCCGCGAAACGCGACGCGCTCGCCTCGCGCTCCGTGTCCGCCGCCGCCGCGTCCTGTTTTTGGGCCAAAGAAAGTGTCAGTACTGGATATCGCGTGTATTGGACGATGTATGGACAACAGTCACCGTAATCGGTCTGAACAGTCACCAGCTTCGGTAAAACAGTGTGTCAGAATTTGGGATATGCAATACCCACCTCGGCGGCCCTTTCGAAAAGCGACTCCAGCTCCGCCCTCATGGTTTCGTCCCGATTGTTCTCCGCCCACACCTGCGCTACTTTTGGCCGCAAGTTCCCCGCCTCTACGGTTTCTTTCATCACCAAAACAGACAACGCCTGGGCTTCGTTGGTCACGTCGGTAACGTCGGTTGCGCCAAACGGCGCGCCCCCGGCCCGTCCGTTGGAGCTCACCAAGTCCACCAACCCTACCACGTCATCCAACATCGCGGAAGCTTCGTCCAAAGAAGACCGCATGTCATCCATCACCGCCTTCAAACCAGCGGCGCCGGGGTCGGTGCCGGGTGGGGTCGTTGACGGCAAAATCGCCGCCGCCGAAGCCGCCCTCGTCGCCGCGAGCGTCGCGCCCCACGTGGGCGTCGGGTCCTTGCCGAACGCGGAGGGCGACGCGGCGACCCTGGTGGGCGCGAACCCGGCGGGGAAGGGCGTTTCCTGGAAAACGTTTGTGGTCGGTTTTTGTGTTGTTTTCTGTTGCGTCGTGGTTTCCGTCGGCGTCGTTTCCAATGACGACCGCGTCGTCGGCGGCGTGGGCGGCGGAGGCGTCCCTGATACCATCAAATCCCGCAGCTGTTTCTGCGCCAACTCGATATCAAGCGCCCCCGCCCGCACCGCTTCTAACAGCTGGAACCCGTACAACACGTGCGCGTCGCTCGCCGCGTCCATATGGGGGGTCGCGTTTGGGGTGCTGGGAGGCGCGTTGGGGGGCGTGGGGGTGTTCGCCGGGGTTAAGGCCGCCATGGCAGGCGTGGGGGTCACGGCGGGCGTCGGAGTGGCAACA
>TARA_B110000240_G_scaffold81916_1_pt1 | contig 13099 bp, 8 predicted proteins | sample TARA_B110000240 | Tara Oceans TARA_B110000240 (sample SAMEA4397611) | marine metagenome | biome: Polar Biome; feature: [DCM] deep chlorophyll maximum layer (ENVO:01000326); material: water (ENVO:00002006), including particulate matter (ENVO:01000060) such as... | depth 17 m | reverse complement strand
TTTTTTTTATTTTGAATTTTTAACTAAAAAATACTAACTAAACTATACTTATTATGAAAAAAATACTCTTTATTTTTTCAATATTAATTTCACTTACTTGTTATTCACAAAATACTCGTTTATTAAGGCAACCAACAATATCTAATACAGATATCGTTTTTGTGTATGCGGCAGATTTATGGAAAGTTTCTATAAATGGAGGAAATGCTGTTCGTTTAACAAGCGATGAAGGTTCTGAAACAAGCCCTCAATTTTCAAAAGATGGTAATTGGATTGCTTTTACTGCGCAATATGACGGAAATACCGATGTTTTTTTAGTTTCAAAGAACGGTGGAGAACCGAAGAGATTGACCTACCATCCATCAAGAGACGTTGTACAAGGTTGGACCCCAGACGGAAAAATTCTCTTTCGTTCAGATAGAACTTCTAAACCTACACAAACAAATAAGTTTTATACAATTTCTACAAAAGGAGGAATGCCAGAAGTCTTTGATATTCCGAGAGCGGCTTTTGGAAAAATTTCTGAAGACAATACTTATATTGCCTATACACCTATTACTAGTTGGGATGCTGAATGGAGAAATTATAGAGGCGGACAAGCAATGCCAATATGGATTGTTGATTTAAAAACAAAAGAATTGATTAAAACACCACAAAAGGACGGCGAAAGACACGTAAATCCTATTTGGTTTAAAGGAGATATTTATTATATTTCTGAAAGAGATTACACAGCAAATATTTGGTCTTACAACATAAAAACCAAACAAGAAGCACAAATTACTTTTCATAAAAAATTCGATGTTAAAAATATTGATGCAAATTCGAGTCAAATTATTTATGAGCAAGCTGGATTCCTTCATCTATTAAATCCAGAAACAAAAGAAACAAATAAAATAAATATCACTGTAAAAGGAGATCTCAATTATTCTCGTACGAGATGGATGAATGTTAGTGGAAAAAATCTAACAAACCCGAATTTATCTCCCAAAGGAAAAAGAGCTATTTTTGAATACAGAGGTGAAATCTTTACAGTCCCAAAAGAAAACGGAACCTGGAGAAATTTAACAAATTCACCTGGGGTTGCAGACCGCTCTCCTGTATGGTCTCCAAATGGGGATAAAGTTGCTTGGTTTTCTGACACTAGTGGCGAATATCAAATGGTTATTGCAGATCAAAATGGCGCGAACCAAAAAACAATAAAACTACCAAATCCTACTTTCTATTTCCAACCAGATTGGTCTCCAGATGGCAAGCACGTTGCATATACAGATACCAATTTTGTTATTTGGGTTGTAAATTTAGAAACTAAAAAAATTACAAAAGTAGCTGCTGATGGGTATGCGCATCCGAACAGAACAATGAATCCTAAATGGTCTCCAGATAGTGATTGGATTGCGTATGCCAAACAAAACAAAAACAACTTTAAATCAATCTATGCATATCAGATAAGTACAAAAAAAACAATTCAAATCACAGATCCAATTGCAGATGCAATTACGCCCATTTGGGATACCTCTGGTAAATATATTTTCACATTGGCAAGTACAGATTATGGTTTACAAACGGGTTGGCTAGATATGAGTTCTTATGACTCAAGTGTAACAAGATCTCTCTATTGTATTGTTTTAGATGCAAAAGGAAAATCTCCTGTTTTACCAAAAACAGACGAAGCCACTGCAAAAAAAGAAGCAACCGAAAATGAAAAGAAAAGCAGTAAAAAGGCTACTGAGCCTTCTAAAGAAAACAAAACAAGCATCGATGAAAACGGAATATTTGACAGAGCTGTGGTCTTGAAATTAGATGCACGAAATTACACAGCATTAATAAAAGGACCTAAAAACAAAGTGTTTATCTCAGAAGTAACTCAAAACAATCCTGGGTTTACAATTCATAAGTATGATATTCTCAAAGAAAAAGCAACAATTTTCGCAACAGAAATTTCTTCAATGACCGCTTCAAATGACAGAAATTCTATTTTACTTTCAAAAAAAGGGGTCTGGAGTATAGAAAAAAGTACAGATGAAAAATCTGGAAAAGAGTCACTCAAAACAATGATGAAAATAAAAGTGGATCCAAAGGCTGAAGCGCATCAAATATTTAAAGAGGGATGGCGTTATATGCGTGACTTTTTATATGTAGATAATCTACACGGTGCTCCTTGGGATGCCATTTACAAATGGTATTCACCATGGATAGATGATGTAAAGCACAGAACCGATTTAAATTATGTGGTAGATATTATGAGTGGTGAAGTTGCCATAGGACATTCTTATGTTTCTGGTGGTGATTTACCAAATATAAAAAGCGTTCCTGTAGGTTTATTAGGTGTAGACTTTGAAAAAAGTAATGGATTCTATAGATTTCAAAAGATATATAAAGGGGAACGATGGAATCCTAGCATTACAGCACCATTAGGTGCACCAGGAATAGACATACATAAAGACGATTATTTATTAGCAATTAATGGAGTTTCATTAACATCAGAAATGAATCCTTATGTATTATTAGAACAAACTGCAGGAAGAGAAATTTATATAAAAGTGAGTGATACTCCATCAGAAAAAAACACAAGAGAGGTTTTAATTACTCCAACAACGAGCGAGCGGAGCTTAAGAGCTATTGATTGGGTTGAAAATAATCGTAGAAAAGTTGATCAGCTTTCTAATGGAAAATTAGCATATGTGTATGTACCAAATACAAGCCAACCTGGGTTTACCTCCTTTAATCGTTATTATTTTTCTCAGCAAGATAAAAAAGGGGTAATCATAGATGAACGTAATAATGGTGGCGGTTCTGCTGCAGATTATATGATTGACATCATGTCTCGAGAAGTCGTTGGTTTTTTTAATAGTAAAAGTGAAAGTAGAAGGCCTTGGACAACACCTATAGCCGGTATTTGGGGACCAAAAGTGATGATTATTAATGAAAGAGCTGGTTCTGGAGGAGATTTACTGCCCTACATGTTTAAAGAGAAAAAATTGGGGCCTTTGGTGGGCACAAGAACTTGGGGTGGTTTAGTTGGAACTTGGGACACGCCACCTTTTATTGATGGAGGAAGAATGGTAGCGCCACGTGGTGGCTTTTTTGATGTTGACGGAAACTGGGCCGTTGAAGGTGAGGGCGTTGCTCCAGATATTGAAGTACATCAAACCCCGAAAGAAGTTTTATTGGGTCAAGATCCACAATTAGAAAGAGCTATTGAAGAAGCTTTAAGATTATTAGAAGGAAATGAGTTCCAACTAAAAGCAGAACCAAAAGCCCCCGTTCGTTCTAAAAGAGCGAAAGGATATGACAACTAACTTAACTAAAACTCCCGCTTTTGTGGGAGTTTTTTTTTGGAATATCACCCACTAAAAATTGAAAATCACTGAAACTCATAACGTACCAAAACTAGAAAAAGCGCTTCGTTTTCAAGAATATGGCGTCGGTATTTTTAAAACCAACCCCACAAAATCTAGCATTAAGAAAGCCATCAAAAAAGAACTTATTTTCATTGATGGAATTTTAGCCACCACATCAAAACATATCTCTGGTGGTGAAAAAATTGAACTTTTTGAATCTGAAAATTCTTCAATATTTGAAAGATTAAAATTAGATTTAGAGGTGTTGTTTGAAGATGATTATTTGGCCGTAATTTACAAACCTGCCGGAATCTTAGTGAGTGGGAATAAATTTGTAACCATTTCAAACGGATTGTCCCAAAACCTAAAAAAAAGTAAGCAATCAGACGCTGTAAAGTTACAACCCGTTCACCGCCTTGACTACCCAACAAGTGGTCTTTTATTAATAGGTAAAACAAGCTCTGCAATTATAGAATTAGGTACATTGTTTAAAAATAAAGAAATCAGTAAAACCTATTTTGCAATTACTATTGATAAAATGAACACTAAAGGAACCATAAATTCGGCAATTGACAAAAAGAGTGCGCTTACAGAGTTTGAAGTATTAAAAAAGGTAACTTCAAAACGTTTTAAGTTTTTAAATTTGGTGAAATTACAGCCTAAAACAGGAAGAAAACACCAACTAAGAAAACATTTATTATCTATTGGAAATCCTATTTTAGGTGATAAAGAATATTTCTTAGAAACTAAAATTTTAAACGGAAAAGGATTGTTTTTACATGCCGGTGCAATAGACTTTAAACATCCTTTTACGAAGGACCGCATTTCAATTTCAAAAGAGCTTCCCAAAAAATTTATTAATATTTTTTCTGAAATTTAAATTTTAATAAAGTGAATACCTCGTGTTTTCTTTTTAAAATTGATAATTTAGCTTACTTTATAACATAATGAAAATGAAAAAGATTTTTAAATTTATTGGAATACTTTTATTGCTTTTAATTGCGGCAATAGGAATTTACTATGTTACGTATAACAAGTCTTTACCAGAGGGAAAACAAGGGAAAGATGCAGATGCTTTGGCTCTTAGAATGTTAAATGCATTGGATGGCGAAGCTTACGAAAATACCGAAATTCTAGAATGGAATTTTCAAAACAAACACCATTACAGCTGGAATAAAAGTACAAATACTGTTGTTGTAAAATGGAGTAAAAATGTAGTTCATTTACTTCTAAATAAACCTGAAGACAGTATGGTTGATTTCAAAGGACTTGAAGTTAAAAATCCAGATCCAAAAATAATTAAGCAAGCACAAGGCTTTTTTAACAACGACTCTTTTTGGCTAGTGGCTCCTTACAAAATTTTTGATTTAGGTACAGAAAGACGCATTGTAAAGCACAACAACAAAGACGCGTTATTGATTACCTATACTTCTGGAGGTACCACTCCAGGAGATTCTTATTTATGGATTCTAGATGAAAATGACTTTCCTACTTCTTTTAAAATGTGGACAAAAATAATTCCACTGGGTGGTGTTTCTGCAACTTGGTCTGATTGGAAAACAACTGAAACAGGCATAAAACTTCCAACAAAACATACGCTTTCTTTATTTGGTTTAGAAATAAATATGGGCGATGTAAAATCTATAAATGACAGCGCAAATATTTTAGCCAACAAAATTTTAAAAGCGATCAAGAATGAGGCTTATAAAAAGACACGCTTTTTAGAGTGGAGTTTTGGTGGTAAAAGAAGTTTTAAATGGAATAAAGAAAAAAATATTGTGGATGTTTCTTGGGATACCATTCGTGTAAACCTGCATCCTAGAAATAAGGAAAACAGTGCTGTATTCTTTAACAATATCAAACAAAAAATTGCAGACACCACCCTTGTCAAAAAAGCTTGGAATATTTTTAATAACGATTCTTTTTGGCTAGTAGCGCCCCATAAACTATTTGAGAAAGGAATTATTAGAAGGATTCAAAAAGTAGATGGCAAAGATGCTCTTTTCGTAAAATATACAAAAGGGGGTTCTACTCCCGGAGATTCGTATCTTTGGATTTTAGAAGATAACAACATTCCTAAAAGTTATAAAATGAATGTACCCAGTATGAAAATGAATGAAGTTCCAGCTACTTGGGATGATTGGATTACCACAGAAAGTGGTACATTATTACCAACAAGTCACACATTTTCTAGCGGTAACAAATTAAGCATGGGAATGGTAAAAGGATATAATTAATGAATTCAAAAACAATAGCAAACGGTATTTTAAGAGCCTTGGGAATTATAGTGGGAGTTTTACTTCTTCTTTACTTTCTTTACGCCATTCAATCTGTAATTGTTTACATAATTATTGCAGGAATTTTGTCTTTAATAGCGAGGCCTATCATTCTTTTTTTAAGAAAAAAATTAAAGTTTCCAAACACCATCGCTGTTGTCTTAGCCATGGCTTTAATGTTAGGGCTTTTAACTGGTTTAATTTTAATGTTTATTCCCCTAATTGCAGAGCAAGGAAAAAGCTTGTCTTTATTGGAAGTAGACAAACTACAAAGGAATGTAAAAGAAATATTCACCGAAATAACTGCTTATTTTTCTTCTAAAGGAATTGATGTTTTAGGGGAGTTAAAAAATGTTGATATTCTTGCCCAATTTAAAGAAATTCCAGATTTCTTAAATGCAATTGTAGCAACCGTTGGATCTTTAAGTGTTGGTCTATTTTCTGTGTTATTTATATCCTTCTTTTTCATGAAAGACAGTAAGTTACTAAAAAATGGTGTGATGACTGTCATCCCAAATGGTACAGAAGGTAGGTTTTCTAAATCCTTAGAAACCATTAATGACCTATTGTCTAGATATTTTATTGGTTTACTCTTACAGATTACTATTTTATTTGTTTTATACACCCTTGTTTTATTTATTTTTGGTATCGACAATGCCATCGTAATTGCTTTTTTATGCGCCTTGTTAAATCTAATTCCTTATGTTGGTCCTATGATTGGTGCAGTGATTATGTTTGTTTTATCCATGACCAGTAATATTGGTCAAGATTTTCAAAATGTAATCTTACCCACAACTATTTATGTAATGATTGGTTATTTTATTGCCCAATTAATTGACAATTTTGCGAGTCAGCCAATTATTTTTTCAAAGACAACAAAGTCACATCCCTTAGAAATATTTTTAACTATTATTATTGGTGGTTTACTTTTTGGAGTTGTTGGTATGATTACTGCTGTGCCTATATACACCGCATTAAAAGTGATTTTAAAAGAATTTCTGTCTGATAATAAAATTGTAAAATCTATTACAAAAAATATTTAAATAGTTTTTGAACACAGCCATTTTACATACAACCATTCAGCAATTTATTACTGACAATTTAAAAGCAGATATTACAAAACTGATTTTAAAAGGAAGTCCTTTTGACTCCGTTTCAATTCAAGAATTGGCAACTCAAATTGTATCAAAACAAAAAGCAGAACACAAACTTGCATCTTGGTTTCAAACAAAAAACATCTATTATCCTGAAAAACTAAATATTGAACAAACTTCATCTGAAACTACTGCAAACTATAAAGCCAGCCTTGTTCGTGGAGCATCAATTATTGACATTACAGGTGGTTTTGGAGTGGACTGTTTTTATTTTTCAAAACATTTTAAAACGGTTACGCACTGCGAAATTAACGAAGAATTATCAGCCATCACAACCCATAATTATCAACAATTAAAAATAAAAAATAGCACAACTTTTTGTGGTGACGGCTTAGAATACCTTGCAAATAGCGAGAAAAAATTCGATTGTATTTATTTAGATCCGTCTCGAAGAGATACTGCTAAAGGGAAGGTTTTTCTGCTCAAAGATTGCGAACCCAATGTACCCGAGAATATTGATTTGTTATTCTCAAAAACAAGTCAAATCCTTGTTAAAACCGCTCCTATTTTAGACATTACAAGTGCCATCCACGAATTAAAGTTTGTAAAAGAAGTGCATGTCGTTGCCGTTCATAATGAAGTAAAAGAATTGTTGTTTTTATTAGAAAAAGACTTCAAAGCGCTGATACAGATTAAAACAGTAAATATTGGTAAAAATGAAAGGCAATCCTTTCATTTTAAATACAAAGAAGCTCTTTATTCAGACTATTCTGAGCCACTTTCTTATTTGTATGAACCCAATGCGGCCATTTTAAAATCTGGCGGATTTCATCAAGTTACAAATCAACTTAACGTAGAAAAGCTGCACCAACATTCTCATCTTTACACAGCAAACATTCTTTTAGATTTTCCAGGCAGAAGGTTTAAAGTTGAACATGTTCTTCCGTATGACAAAAAGAAATTAAAAAAATTACTCCCTGGAAATAAAGCAAATATTACCATTAGAAACTTCCCTAAAACGGTAGCACAAATTAGAAAAGAAACGAAAATAACAGAAGGTGGCACTGTATTTATCTTCTTTACTACCAATTTTAAAAATGAATTGGTGGTATTAATTTGTCACAAAATTGTCTAATTTTATTTAGATCTTCCTACAGGACCAACTCCGCTTATTTTTAGTAGATTTGTAGTAAAGCTTCTTATTTCATGCAAACAATTTCTTATCAAGGTTTAAAAATCACCAATCTAATTCAGAACAAAATTGAAGATGATTTGGTTGTTGAAGCACCTTTGCAAATAAATATAAATAGTGAGGCATACACCGTTGTTATGAGAACTCCGGATGACGATATCGAATTGATTAGAGGCTTGTTATTTGCCGAAGATATTTATAAAAGCAAGACCAACTTTGAAGCAACCATCGAGAAAGAAGAAAATAAGATTCCTTCCATTATAAATGTAAACATTTCTATAAAAAACTTAGGAAAAGGATACCTCAATAAAAGAACCTTATTATCTGTTTCTTCCTGTGGAATTTGTGGCAAAAAAGAATTGAAAGACATCGAAATAACTGGAAATAAATTAGGTGTAAAAACAAAACTAAATGCAGCCATCATTCATGAAATGTTTATTAAAATGCATTCTTTTCAAGAAACTTTTAAAAAAACTGGAGGAAGTCATGCTGCTGCCATTTTCAATAAAAAAAATGAACTATTAACTATTAAAGAAGACATTGGTAGACACAATGCTGTAGATAAAACCATTGGAAGCTTGTTACAAGAAAACAACTTAAAAAGCGCCAATTACTTGTTAGTGAGTGGTAGGGTTTCTTATGAGATTGTATCCAAGGCTTTTATTGCTAAAATACCTATTATTGTTGCCGTTTCTGGGTGTTCTTCCTTGGCTGTAGATTTTGCAAAAGAATTTGGTATTTGTTTGATTGGGTTTACTCGAGAAAATAAAATGACCATCTACGCCAATACTTCTTACATAAAAAAATAGAAAAGCCATGTCAAAAAAAATAAACGCCCAGCCACCAGAAAAATTAACAGGCATTCAGTTGCATGAAATTCCGACTTCTGCTGTTGGTTTTAAGGCTATAAAATCTTCTATAAATGTGATTGTAAGGGAAGTTGGACTTGTAAAAGGAATTCAACTTTTAAAAAATATAAATCAGACAAAAGGTTTTGACTGCCCAGGTTGCGCCTGGCCAGATCCTGATGCTAAACGTGCGTTTTTAGCTGAATACTGCGAAAATGGAGCGAAAGCAGTGGCGGAAGAAGCAACTAAAAATAAAGTTTCTCCACTTTTTTTTGCTACCCATTCCGTCGCCAAATTGTCTGAATTATCTGATTATGAAATTGGTAAAAGTGGCAGAATTACACAACCTATGTATTTGCCAGAAGGAAAAGATCATTATGAAGAAATTTCTTGGGAAGCTGCCTTTTCTTTAATTGGAAAAGAACTAAATAATTTAAAATCGCCCGATGAAGCTGTTTTTTATACTTCAGGAAGAACCAGCAATGAAGCGGCTTTTTTATATCAATTATTTGTGAGACAATTTGGAACCAATAACTTACCAGATTGCTCTAATATGTGCCATGAATCAAGCGGAGTAGCCCTAACAGAAACGTTAGGTATCGGAAAAGGCTCTGTTACATTAGAAGACTTTAAGCACACCGATTTGGTAATTGTCATCGGACAAAATCCAGGAACCAATCATCCGAGAATGCTAACTGCACTTGGAGAAACTAAAAAAAGTGGTGGTAAAATAATTACAGTAAACCCATTGCCCGAAGTTGGATTAATGAATTATAAAGATCCGCAGAATCCGCTAAAGTGGATTGGATCTGGACAAGATTTAACAGACCTTTTTTTACAAGTAAAAATAAATGGCGATGTTGCTTTGCTAAAGATTATTTTAAAGTTGATGAAAGTAAAGGAATTAGAAAATCCTGGAAGTGTTTTTAATCATAGTTTTATCAACGAAAAAACGGCTGGTATTGAAGAAATGTTAGCTGATTTAGACTTGTATTCTATTGAAGAATTACTCCCACAAACCGGCGTTTCTTTAGAAAAAATAAAAGAAGCAACAACATTAATTATTCAGAACGAAAAAATTATTATCTGCTGGGCAATGGGGTTAACACAGCACAAAAACGCTGTAGATAATATTCGAGAATTGGTTAATATTCTCTTGTTAAAAGGAAGTATTGGTAAAAAAGGCGCTGGAACTTGCCCTGTTCGTGGCCATTCTAACGTTCAAGGAGACAGAACGATGGGAATCTGGGAAAAAATGCCAGACAGGTTTTTAGATAAATTAGATACTGCATTCGATTTTAAATCGCCCAGAAAACATGGCTTTGATGTGGTTGCTTCCATTGAAGCAATGCACCAAGAAAAAGTAAAAGTTTTTATTGGTATGGGAGGTAATTTTGTGTCGGCAACACCAGATACAGAATTTACCGCAAATGCCATGAGGAATTGCGATTTAACAGTGCACGTTTCTACAAAATTAAATAGGAGTCATTTAATTCATGGTAAAAAAGCATTAATTTTACCTTGTTTGGGTAGGTCTGAAAAAGATTTTCAAGCGACTGGAGAACAATTTATATCAGTAGAAAACTCTATGGGAATTGTACATCAGTCGCGTGGTCATTTAAAACCACACTCAGAAAAGCTGTTAAGTGAACCCGCAATTGTGGCCGGTTTGGCAAATGCTACTTTAAAAAATTCGAACACCAATTGGACTGCTTTAATTTCTAATTATGATTTTATTCGGAATAAAATTGAAGCGGTTATTCCTGGATTTGAAAATTATAATAAACAAGTGCGTGTGAAAGGCGGATTCTATTTACCAAATAATGCCAGAGAAAACGACTATACACCTACCGCGACCGGTAAAGCAAATTTTTCTTTGAATACGCCTTCAGATTTAAAACTAGAAACGCATCAATTTATGATGATGACCATACGCTCTCATGACCAATATAATACCACTATTTACGGACTAGATGACAGATATCGAGGTGTTTTAAATGAAAGAAGAGTTTTGTATATGAATGCTGATGACATGGAAAATCAAAATTTAAAATCTTTAGATTTGGTAGACATAAAAAGTCATTTTAATGGTGAAGAAAGAATTGCAAAAGGATTTTTAGTGGTAAAATACAACATTCCAAAACAATGCACAGCAACCTATTTTCCTGAAGCAAATGTTTTAGTTCCGCTTAAAAGTGTTGCTAACATTAGCAATACACCAGCATCTAAAACTGTTATTATAAGTATTGAAAAAAGATAATTTATATTTGCGAAATGTTTTATGAAATCAACCCTATGAAAAAACTGATACTTTTAATCTCTATACTTCTTTCGTGTTTTTTTTAAGTAGCGCAAACGAAACTTGTTCCAGAAATAAAAAATCAAAAAGGATTTATGAAACTCGATTTCCTTTCCTTAAAAATGTTTGAAACTTCCATTGCGAATGAACCTAACATGGAGCTTACAGGCATTCATTACAACCTACTTTTAAATGAAAATTTTTACACAGGAGTTGGCATTTATGGAGCTGTAACCGGCAAGAGAGGTGGTTTTTTTACACTAGGGATCAATGCAGGATTTAAACAGAAAATTACCAATAGATTGTATATCGATACTGGTTTTCATTTTGGCGGTGGTGGTGGCGCCAGCGCACCAGACGGCGGAGGAGCTTTTATTTTACCTCATTTAAATCTAGGATACGATTTTAAGGCTTTTTCATTAAATACGGGTTGGAGCTTTGTAACCTTTTTTGATGAAGGCCTTATCAAAGGAAATCAATTTAATATGGCCCTAGAAATTCCTTTAAGCTTCAATTACTCAAATTATGATGCTACTGAAAAGATATTTTCTGAAGCCCTTTTAAGTGCATCTTCGTGGAAGCAAGAGACTAAGAAAACTTCATTTCTAGTTCACTTTAATAATTTAAAAGTCAAAAATGAAGGACGTTTAAAAGGAAAAACAATAAAACTTGCGGGCTTTGAATTTGCAAATTACTTTACCAAAAATTGGTTTGCATTTTTTAAAGTAGACGGCGCTTATGGCGGTATTAAGGCGGGTTTTATGGATGTGTTTTTAGGAGGAGGTTATCATTTTTCATGCAACAAAGCAAACACAAATATAATCCTAAAACTTGCTGCAGGTGCTGGTGGGGGTGGTGGCGTAGATTCAGATGGAGGTTTTATGCTGTCTTCAGACATTTCAATTGAACAAAAAATATTTAATGAAGTTTATCTAGCACTAAATAAGGGGTATGTGTTTACACCTAGCCGTGTTTTTTCGACCTCTTCTTATGGTATTAGTTTGAAATATTATTTAGAAAGAAACGGAACTTTTTCAAATGAAAGGGCTTTTAAAAAAGGCAAATTTAAAGGTGTCGAGATTGTATTAAAACAAGATTGGTATTTCAATGCAAAAAGAATAACGGAGACAACAGAAGATATGCATCAAATATCTTTGCAAATAAATTTAGATCTAAATGAAAATTTATTTCTAGCAGGACAAACATCATTTGCTAATTTTGGCAATGCTGGTGCCTATGCAGAAGGCCTTATTGGTGCCGGAATAAAAACAAATAATGTTGCGATTAACAATACCACCCTTTTTGCACAAGTTTTAGCCGGTGCGGCTGGTGGTGGCAACATCGGTACTGGTGAAGGCCTTATTATAAAACCAAGTTTAGGTACAGATTATCAACTAAATAATACGCTCAGCATCCGAGGTTCAATTGGTTATGTAAAAGCAAAAGGAGGTAGCTTAAGCAACTCTTTTATTAATTTTGGCCTCAAATATAATTTCTCTTTTCTAAATATGAATTCGCTTTAAGAAAACACCTCATTTGTATGACGAAATAGTTGTTTGCACTTTTTTAAATTAATGACGAATACAGCCCTTTAAAAAGATCTTTTACAAATAATTTTGTTGTTTAATATCACTCATTTTTTCTTGAGCAACAGTTATTAAAAACCTATTAAAAAGATAACTGAAATTAAAAAAACAACCAAGCTTCTATATTTTAAAGAAATACTAAAAAAAATCATATCAAATAAGAAAACTACACAAGCACCTTAAAAGTCGGTCTATGTTTTAGCAAAGCAAGCCTACACCTGTATTTAAAGTTTTGTTTGGATAAATTCATCTTAAATATTTCAAAAAAAAACAAGAAAATTACTACTGCTTTTTTCATTTTAATAAAAAAAGAAAATTAGCTACATTTCTTATAAAAAAAATTTAACTTAGCGTTAAGAAATTGTAAAAAATACCGTTGATAAAGGCGCTTCTTTTATTGTAAAATACCAAAATAGAATAATATGTATAAACTATTAATTGTAGAGGATACTTTGGTCAGAAG
>TARA_B110000240_G_scaffold100351_1_pt1 | contig 13130 bp, 12 predicted proteins | sample TARA_B110000240 | Tara Oceans TARA_B110000240 (sample SAMEA4397611) | marine metagenome | biome: Polar Biome; feature: [DCM] deep chlorophyll maximum layer (ENVO:01000326); material: water (ENVO:00002006), including particulate matter (ENVO:01000060) such as... | depth 17 m | reverse complement strand
CCGTGTGGGGGCACCATTTATATCAGCTAAGCTTATGATATAAATCATTAAAGTTATTCATAAATATCTAACGTTACACTTGGCGTTACACTTTTGAATTCCACCCGACTGTTTGCATCGACTGCTCGGTTATCACCCACTGAAACGCAAATAGGCTTCATGGCTCAATTGCAGCCACCCCAAACATTGACAAGTTAGCCCCAACCGCTCACGCGCGTGGCGGCGCGCTTGCTGTGTGCGGCATCCCACGAAAATCGGATTAGCAGGCCCAAGTATCAAGTATTTTCAGGTTCAAACCTAAAAATACATGAACCAAGACTATTTCATCTCAGCTAACAAACGGACCTGATCTAAAAAACAGGGCCATCTCATAGCCACAGTTAGAACAAAACCGACCCGATCACGCTTACCACACTTCCCTTTGTCAGCCTTTTGACACCCAAAGGTTGACCCTCAGCCCCCAGCGCATGGGAGGGGTGGGTCAGATCGCTGTAGCCCAAAACAGGTCACCGGCGGCAATTGAAGACTTTTCAGAGAGCTGAAATAAACAGTGGGGGTCTTCCCTCAAAGCCCATATTTTGTTATACTTTGACGGTACAATAGGGGTTAAAACCATGGTCCGTGGACGCAAGCCAATACCGACAACAGTTAAGAATGTTACGGGGCTAATGCACTCTGGTCGAATGCCTCCCAACGAACAGACGATCGGCCTCCAGCAGGTCTTTGGCCTGCCACTCGCACCACCTGCATATTTGGACGATTACGCGGCCGATGAGTGGCAGCGAACTTGCAAACTCCTCTGGGAGGCTGGAATTATGACGCCTACCGATATTGGCGCTCTGGCGATCTATTGCCAAGCATACGCGCGTTGGCGTCGCGCCGAGGAAGCAATCCAAGAAATCGCCATGGAAGATCCAGAGAACAGCGGCCTCGTATTGGTCACGACTAACGGCAACATCGTTCAAAATCCATTGGTCGGAATTGCTAACACTTCTATGCGGGACGCGATCAGATACGGGGCAGAATTTGGCCTCACGCCTTCGAGTCGCGCCCGCCTCGGCATAGTTGCAACAAAACCGTATGATCCAACTGATAAATACTTTGACTAGGACCCTTTTGAAGAAGAAAAAGGCTCCAGATGTTGACCATTGGTGCGATTTCTAAAGTTATCCCGTTACCTGTACAGATCGCATCAGGCCCCTCGTACCGATTTAATCTGGCCGGTGGTTCCGAGCCCACCCAATGAGCCATACTATAAGCTAATGGACGCGGCCTGTCACAGGGCTACCCTTGCGTTTGCTTGAACGAGATGGCCTTTATGGAGTTAGCGTCATCCCCGACCACTCACGCGCGCGGTGGCGTGTCGGCGTGTGTGTGACCGCCTCAGCACAACCAAGCTAGCCCTCGATGGCTCTCTGCTGCTGCATTGCCGTGGGCCACCACATGTCATCGTGACCGATCTACTGCGGTCTTACGGCGCCACGATGAAGGTTATGGGCAATATCGACAAACAGGAAACTGGCCGTTGGCTCAACAATCGAGCCGAGAATTCACACCAGCCATTTAGACGAAGAGAGCAGCCCATACTTCGATTTAGGCAGATGCGAACTCGTAAAATGCAAGGAGCTTAAAGAAATCAATCGCTGCACTTGCAGAGGAGTGGCGCTTCGGCGGCAATGAGCTAAAAAGTGTCTGAATGCTGCAGCATTACTAATCTCCACTTTCAGTCCCTGCATTTAAATAAGGATAATAAGAAATGGTAGCTAATGAGTGATCCTAACGATCTGCAGGCCTTGCTTGATGAAGCATGGCGCCACCTGACACGCGGTGTGGCCGACAGCCGTTCACCGGCGCGTTGCCCCACATTTGCAACCGTCGCACCGGATGGAACACCCGAGGCGAGGACTGTGGCGCTGCGCGGTGCTTCCCGCTCCCAATCTGTTCTTGAGGTCCACACGGATATTGCAACGTCCAAAGTCGCCGCGCTGCAACACAATCCAAAAGCCGCATTTCACGTTTGGGTACCACGCGCAGATTTGCAAATTCGGATCACTGCAACCGTGGAAATCCAGACAGGGAGCGACGCCAAACAAAAATGGGATCGCGTACCCGAAGGTTCGCGGGTTTCTTATGGCACACAACCGACGCCGGGCACCGCCATTTTAGATGCATTCGCTTACGAAAAGCCAAGCGACAGTGAACGCTTTGCCGTCTTGAGGTGCAATTTGTTGGAGATAGACCTCGTGCATCTTGGGGCACGCCATCGGCGCGCTGAATTTATTCGCGAAAACGAGTGGGCGGGCACATGGCTGGCGCCGTGACTGAAAGACCCTGACGGGCACTGCTTCATTGCGTTGCAGCATTGCTACATGAAGGGCGGAGAGCAGCCGTTTGTTGCGGATACGAACATGCAAGCTAATTTCCGCAAAGCAGACAATCGCTTTGTGTGTGCGATTAAGGGCCAATGCCTCGATCTGTCCAGTGATCCCGAAGGCGGCAACCGCCTCTGAACTAGAGGCCTGCAAAGAGTAACGTCAAGAACAAGCCTGTCGTTGGAACAAGAATTTGCATTGAGATGGTAGGTAGACGCCGATGCGCGCAAATCACGGAAGTTTATGCGACACACCGTTACAATTACTTCAACCGCAGACGTTCCACAGAGTTCTTGATGTGCCTTTTCATTGCCAAGCCGGCCCCCGCGCTGTCTCTAGCCCCGATTGCCTTGAAAATTTTTCTATGCTCCTCAAGCACCACTTCTGGCAAACCCTGTTGGCGCGCGCTGTTTTGACGGCCCGCTTGGATCGAACTTTGTAGCTTTGCGTTGATGAACTGGATGAATGAAAACAGGTACTCATTTCCCGAGGCGCGCGAGATTGCGTTATGGAATTCCAGATCGGCCGCCACGGCCTCGGAGCTGTCGGGACGGTCGGCTACGATGCAACGCTCCATATTCGCGATCGCCTTTTCCATCTCCTGCATCGAGTCTTCTGCCGGATTGACCGCAGCAAGCTCGGCAGCGGCGGATTCTATATATTGGCGCAGTTGAAACAACTGTCTTAGATCATGGGCACTCTCGGGCCCAAGCTCGGCTTCGATGCGAAACGAGCTGGCAACGGGATTGTCGGTTACAAAGACTCCTGAACCCTGACGGGATTCAACCAGGCCCTCATATTTCAGGATGGATATGGCCTCGCGGATGACCGGCCGGCTAACCGCGAAATCCAGCGAAAGCTGTTTCTCTGATGGCAAGCTGCCGCCCGGTTTATAACTGCCTTTGCGAATCGCGTCTGACAGTAATTTGGCGATCTGTTGCGGTAATCGGACTGGTTCAACCAGTTTGTTTGATCGGATTTGCACGCATCTATTCCTTTTTAAAACAAAGATTAAAGCAGCTCGGACAAAAACTGAAGCGTAAATTTGTCAGATAACCTGTTGACTTTGTATGTTGGCGTCAATTAGTAATATGTCAAGTTATCAGGCTCTAAGGTAACTTTACAAGTGCGAACGATAGGAGAATAAGATGCTGAGGAATATAGATCCGGTTTTAACACCCGAACTTTTGAAAGTTCTGCGAGCCATGGGGCACGGCGACGATATTGTTGTAGTTGATCAGAATTTTCCGGCTGAATCGGTGGCATCCTCGACCATTCATGGCACTGCCATCCGACTACCCGGTTTGGATGCACCGCGCGTAATGGCGGCGATTGCATCGCTTCTTCCCGTTGATGAGGTACCGGAATTTCCGGTGCGCCGCATGGGGGTACGTGACGAACCTGACAATGTGCCAGAAGTTCAGCAGCAAATGTATGACGCAATCACCGAAGAGACCGGAGCGGAATGGCCTATGGGATCTATTCCGTGGGGACCGTTCGATGATGAAGCGCGCAAAGCCTATGCCGTGGTGCAAACGGGTGAAGGCCGGCCCTATGGCTGCATGATGCTGCGCAAAGGTGTAATTTTTGGCTGATGCCAAATCGAAAGAGGATCAAACATTGACCAAGAAAACTCTCCGTGGCGCAATTATTGGCGCTGGCTATTTTGCCCACAACCATTTGAATGCGTGGGCCGTGGCTGAGGGTGCGGAAATCATTGCGATCTGTGATCGGGATGAAGATCGTGCCAGTGTAGCTTGTGCTAAATTTGGTATCGCGGGTAACTTCCAGGATGCCGCCAAGATGTTTGTCGAGCTTGACCTCGATTTCATCGATATCTGCACCACTATGGAAACCCACCGTGAGCTGGTTGAACTGGCTGCAGCAAATGGTGTGCCGGTTAAGGTGCAAAAGCCTATTGCACCCAACTGGGAAGATGCCAAAGCTTTGGTAGAGGTGTGTAAAGCCGCGGATGTGCCCTTAATGGTGCATGAGAATTTTCGATTCCAGATGCCGCATCAAACCGTTGCGAAATGGTTTCGTGACGGTTTGATTGGAACGCCAACCTGGGGTCGGATTTATTTCCGGACCTGGTACGATATTTACGAAAACCAACCTTATTTGGCAGAAGTCGATCGTTTGGCTTTGCTGGATCTTGGGGTGCATGTCTTTGATCTCGCACGGTTCTACTTTGGTGAAGCTGAGAGCCTCTATTGCCAAACACAGACAGTAAAGTCCTTTGTCACCGGCGAGGATCAGGCGACAGCTATGGTGCGCCACACCTCAGGAGCGGTTTCCGTGGTTGAATGCTCCTATGGAAGTTGCCAGCTGCCCGATCCCATTCCGCAAACATTGGTGCATCTAGAAGGCACTGAAGGAAGCATCAAGCTGCTGCAGGACTACAAAGTGATCGTCGCCAAAGCTGACGGCACGCGCGAAGAACACGATTTGACGCCGAAAATGCGTCCTTGGGCGGTTGAGCCATGGCACTGCGAGCAGGATGCAGTGGTGCATACCGTCCAGCATTTTGTTGATGGCCTACATGGTGACGGCACATTTGACACCTCTGGAGAAGACAACCTGAAAACCTTCGCATTGGTGATGTCAGCCTATGACTCGGCCCAATCTGGCCAACCCGTAAACCCCGAAAAATACGCCTGATTTAGCCGGCCCCAACCCAATGGAGATACTCCAGTGTCCAAAATAATTAGAGTAGAAGCAGCTCTCACACGCGTGCCACTCAAGACGGTAACTTCTCTGTCGTCCCGTGTTGTGACAAACCGCGAATATGTTCTGGTTCGTGTCACCGATGACGCTGGAAACTTTGGCATCGGTTTTTGCTATGCCGGACACCGTTCTGGGCAATTGGTCCAACGAGCAGCGCTTGATTTGCTGGCTCCGGTAGTTCTGGGCGAGCAAACCTGGCGTACCACCGGTCTGTGGACCAACATGTACCAAGAGGGGCTTTTGCACGGCCGGACCGGAAGCGTTATGCGCGCCTTATCGTGCATCGACATCGCCTTATGGGATTTGAATGCGCGCAAAGCTGGTATTCCGCTGTATCAATATCTCGGTGCGGACGCAGTTGACCGGGTGCCAGCCTATGCATCGGGTGGATATTATTACGACGGCAAAGGTCCCGAACAGCTGGGTGACGAAGTACGTGGTTACGTCGAGGCCGGGTTCAAAGCCGTTAAGATCAAAGTCGGTAAATTTGGTGTTGCCGAGGAGGCTGCCCGGGTGAAAGCCGCCCGCGAAGCGATTGGTGACGAAATTCCGCTGATGTTGGATGCTAACAACGCTTGGTCTGATCTGCGTACCGCTGAACTGCACTGTAAAGCCTATGAGCCTTACAACCCGGAATGGATTGAAGAGCCCTTTATTCCAGATGATATCGACAACCACCGCCGCCTTGGCAATCTGACCTCTATCCCTATTGCAACCGGAGAGATTGAAACCGGTCGGTGGCGTCTGAAAGAGCTGTTGGATCAGGACAATATTTCCATATTGCAACACGATGCATGTGTCTGTGGCGGCATCACCGAATGGCGCCGGATGACGGATACGGCTGCGGCCTATGGCATGACGGTCAATCCACATTGGTTTCACGACATTCATGTGCATCTCGTAGCCTCCAGCACATCGGCCAAATATGTCGAGTTCTTCACTGACGATTTGGTGCTGAACTTCCGCGAGCTGATTGACACACAGTTGGAGTTTGAAAACGGTGACGTGCTGTTGCCGCAGACCCCCGGCCTTGGTTTCAACTTCGACGAAGCGCAGGTGGAAAAGTATGCTGCGTTTGAAGCTGGTGTCACATCGGTTTGGGACAAGGTTGAACTGACCGCTGTCAAAATCGCCGTAGAATAACCTCTGATAAATACGGGAAAAAAGACCATGCTGACTACTATAACCCTGCAATCGCGCCTCGCGGACCCTTCGCTTCTAACCACCGAATGCCTAGTTGCAGGCGAATGGATCGGTGGCGAAACCGCTGCGTTTGATGTCGTTTCACCTTCGACCGGCAATATCGTTGCAAGTGTCCCCAGTCTCGGGGCTACCGAAACCAATCAGGCGATTGATGCAGCCAGCACCGCGTTTGACAGCTGGAAGACCCGCACAGCCAAGGATCGCGCCGATATCCTGCTGCGCTGGTATCATCTGATGATCGACAATGCGGATGATCTGGCCGCTATTCTGACAGCAGAACAGGGCAAGCCGCTGATAGAGGCGCGCAACGAGATATTGTTCACCGCCTCTTTCTTTGAATGGTTCGCTGGAGAGATCCGCCGCGCTTATGGCAAAGTGATTCCATCCAACGACCCAGCCAAACGTTTTGTGGTGTTGCGCCAGCCGGTCGGTGTGACAGCAGTGATTACACCGTGGAATTTTCCCGCAGGGATGTTGGGCCGCAAAGTGGCTCCGGCATTGGCCGCAGGTTGCACAGTGGTCATCAAACCCGCCTCGCAAACCCCGCTGACCGCATTGGCGCTAGTCAAGTTGGGTGAGCGCGCAGGAGTACCTGCAGGGGTCGTGAACGTAGTGACCGGAAATGCCCGCGATATTGGTGGTGCTCTGATGGCCAGCCCTAAGGTCGCTAAACTGACATTTACCGGCTCAACCGCTGTGGGTAAAATGCTTTACGAGCAATGCGCCCCGACGCTGAAACACATCTCGTTGGAATTGGGTGGTAACGCACCGTTCTTGGTTTTTGACGATGCTGATGTTGATGCCGCCGTAGAAGGTGCGATTCAAGCCAAGTTTCGCAATGCTGGGCAAACATGCGTGTGCGCAAATCGGCTACTGGTGCAAAACGGCGTTTACGACGAGTTTTGCGAGAAATTTGCCAAAGCGATTGCCGATCTGAAAGTTGGCGATGGATTTGACCCGGATAGCGAAATCGGCCCACTGATCGATAAAGATGCCGTTTCCGGTGTGCAGGAACTTCTTGAGGATGCGATATCCAAAGGTGCCCGTATTTTGGGGGATCAACTCAATCTACCGACAACCGGATGCTACTTCGCGCCTGTCGCCTTGGTTGATGTACCCCTAGATGCCCGCCTCTGCTCCGAAGAAATATTTGGCCCCGTCGCTCCGATCTTCCGCTTTGAAACAGAGGCCGAAGCCATTGCGTTGGCCAATTCGAGCAACGAAGGGTTGGCGGGCTATTTTTATACAAAAGACAACGGCCGCGCATGGCGCGTTGCCGAAGCTATCGATTGTGGGCTCATTGGGATCAATACTGGCCTGATGACCACAGCCGAAACCCCATTTGGTGGAATGAAAAACTCTGGCCTGGGCCGCGAAGGCGGACAGGAAGGCCTGGATGCATTTCTGGAAACCAAATGTATTTGTGTTAGCGGCATTTAGCTGCCGTCTAACTTCAACTAGTTTCATAAGGGAGGAACCACAATGAAACGTAGAACTATACTGAAATCCACCGTACTGGGCGCTATGCTGGCACTCACCGGATTGCCTGCTTTCGCAGCGGACTTACGAATTGTGACAACCCTACCGTCATTCCGCGAACCGTTCTTTGTTTACATGCAACAAGCTTTGAACAAAGCTGGCGAAATCCATGGGCTTGAGATCATCGAAGCCGATGGTGAAGGCGATTCTAACACTCAATCAGCACATATCGCGCGGGCGATTGCGATGGAAGTTGACGGGATCATCATTAGCCCGATCGACGTGAATGCGTTGGCTCCGGCCATCGAAGAAGCTGTCGAAGCGGGTATTCCCGTGGTCACAATTGATCGTCGCGTTGAAGGGGTCGAAGGTCTAATTGGACACGTTGGTGCAGACAATGTGGAAGGTGGCCGCGCCCAGGGCCGTTGGGTAATGGACCAGTTCCCCGATGGGGCACGCATCCTCAACATCCGTGGTCGCCCGGGTTCAAGCCCGGCCATTGATCGCAACGCTGGCTTACACGAAATCCTTGATGGCAATGAAAAATATGTCTTCGTGGCCGAGCAGACTGCAAACTGGTTGCGTGATGAGGCCTACCGCGTCACGGAAACAGTGTTTGCAGGGCTCGACGTTGCCGATTATCCGACTGTAATCGTGTCGGCTTCGGATGCCATGGGCTTTGGTGTTCAGGAAGCTATCGAACAATTTGGCGTGCGCACAACTATCCCGCACATCACGTTTGACGCGGCTCCAGCTACGCTGGCGTCAATCCAGGATGGCACTGCCGGTGGCGGCTTTGCGGCAACAATCGACCAATGGCCGGGCGCTCAATCAGAAGCCGCTGTGGTGATGATGATGAATTTCCTGACTGACGGAACCCGTCCGGAAACCGAGATCACTTTGCTCGCACCGGGTTCAGTCGGCACCGAGAACCTGTCGGAATCCGAACGTTTTGATGAGCTGAACTAAGCAAATCAACAAAGACCGGGCTGTCATGGCCCGGTCTGCACAAACAAAATGGGGTGCAATATGATCAGACTTGAGAATATCAGAAAACGGTTTCCAGGCGTGCTGGCGTTAGATGGCGTCAAACTGATCGTTGGCAAAGGAGAAATCCATGCCCTGCTGGGAGAGAACGGTGCCGGAAAATCGACATTGCTCAAAATTCTCTCTGGGGCCCAACCGGCAGACGAAGGTACGATCTTGGCCAATGGCACGGAAGTGCATTTCCACACACCACAAGATGCGCAAGACGCCGGTATCGCTACCATTTATCAGGAATTCACTTTGTTTCCGGCCCTGTCAGTTGCCGACAACATCTTTGCCGGTCGCGAACTGCGCAAGCATTGGTTTGTCGACCACGCAGCAATGCACCGCCAAGCCAAGGCTATTATGCAACGACTTGGCCTAAATATCGACCCGCAGAAAAAGGTTTCGACTCTGAGCGTCGGCGAACAGCAGTTGGTCGAAATCGCCCGTGCCCTGTCGATGGAAGCTCAGCTGATCATCATGGACGAACCAACGGCGGCGCTTAGCCGTCGCGAGATTGACCGGCTGATTGATATCATGCGCGATTTGCGCGCGCGTGGAGTCAGCATCGTTATGGTGACGCACAGGTTGAACGAAGTGTTCGAAGTCTGTGATCGTTACACAGTCTTGCGAGATGGAAAGTACATTGAGTCTGGTGACGTTTCAGATGTGGACGAGGAACATATTATTAAAACCATGGTTGGCCGTTCCATGACAAGTTTGTTTGAGCGGCGAAATGGGGCCGATCCTGGCGAAGTTGTGCTTGAAGTTCGCAACCTCAGCAGTTCCATTTCCCTGGCATCTGCCTCTGTGCATCTGACGAATATTTCCATGAATGTTCGTGCAGGAGAGATCGTTGGCCTGGCGGGTTTAGTTGGGGCAGGACGTACAGATTTCGCCCGAATTTTGTTTGGTGCAAACCTTGGTGTCAAAGGAGAGGTGCTTATTGATGGGCAACCAGTCCACATAAAATCACCACGCGACGCCATTGCCAACCGCATCGCGTTGGTGCCTGAAGATCGCAAACAACAGGGGTTGTTTCTGGACTTGGGGTGCAAGGACAATGTCACCATTTCTAACCTAAATCAGATCTCGCGCTATGGCATCATCAGTCAGGATCAGGAGATGACTTTGGTCAACTCTTATGTCCGCGAAATGGCGGTTAAACTAGCTGATGTACGACAACCGATTAAGTCGCTTTCCGGGGGCAATCAACAAAAACTGCTGTTGGCGCGCTGGATGGCGACAGACCCTAAGATCCTGATTGTCGATGAGCCCACGCGCGGTGTTGATGTAGGTGCCAAAGTCGAAGTTCACAGACTGTTATTCGAGATGGCCGAACGCGGTGTCGCCGTCATCGTGATTTCATCGGAATTGCCTGAAGTGATGAGCGTAAGTGACCGGATTTACACCTTCTGCGAAGGGTATTTGACAGGTGAAATGGCGGGCAGTGACAGCAGCGAAGAGGCGCTGATGCGTCTGATGTCACCCGCCATCCTGACAAAACAAGCAAGCTAAACAATTTAACCGGGTGCGCTCGGCACCCAGTGGAGAAAATCATGACGTCTATTACCTTGTCGGAAACAACTGAAAAAACACCTAAACGGGATTACTATGCTCTGTTTGCCAAAGCCGCGCCAATCCTGTTTCTCATTGCCCTGATCATCGGATTTGGACTTGCCAACGAGCGGTTCCTGTCTTCGCGCAACATGATGAACATTCTGACCGAAGTGTCGATTTACGGGCTGCTGGCGGTGGGGATGACCTTTGTCATCCTGACGGCGGGGATTGATCTTTCGGTCGGCTCTTTGCTTGCGCTTTGCGCGATGTGCGCGGCCTATGTCGTAAAGGGCGGGGCCGGGTTTGACGCCGCTGGTACTGGTGGGTTCCCCTGGTTTATAGCGCTGGGTGTGTCCCTTGCCGTCGGTGCCCTCGCGGGTGGAGTGCACGGCGTGGTAATCACCAAATTCAAGGTTCCGGCTTTTGTGGTAACACTTGGAGGCATGTCGGCCTATCGCGGCCTCACCCTGCTGATAGGCAACGGCGGCCCGATTAGCGGGTTTGACAAGCCGACCCGCAGCTTCGGACGCGGGGACATTCTGGGCCTTCCGATTCCTGTCCTGTTGTTCATCACTGTTGCTATCCTGGCCATTCTGGTGCTGCGCTATACGAATTTCGGTCGCCATGTCTATGCGGTCGGCGGAAATGAAGAAGCGGCGCATTTGGCGGGTGTCGATGTGCAGAAAACCCTGATGAAGGTATACATCATGATCGGCGTTCTGGCTGGTCTTGCTGGCTTCATCTTGTCAGCACGACTAAACTCCGCCGAGGCCACCGCCGGAACATCTTATGAATTGCGAGTTATCGCCTCGGTTGTCATCGGTGGAACCAGCCTGTTTGGTGGTATCGGCACGATTTTCGGGACGATCATTGGCGCATTGACCATCGGGGTCCTGATCAACGGACTGGTGATGCTGAACATTCAATCCTACTGGCAGCTGATTATCGTTGGGATCATCATTGTTGCCGCAGTTGGCTTTGACGCCTATGTGAAATCCCGCTCGAGCGGGTGATTGTCGCAATTAACCATGGGAATACCTCCCTGACTGCACCCGGCATTGTCGGGTGCCTTTTTTCTGCCTTTCAAAATAATCCCTGACATTGGAGACTTGATGAGATGAACACAAACAAACCCCTCGTGGCAATTACAGGCGCGAGCTCGGGCATCGGAGCCGCCATCGCACAGCATTTTTCGCAAGCGGGCCATCCGGTTTTATTAATGGGACGGCGCAAGGATCGGCTGGAAGCGCTGAACCTGGAAAATGCCATCGTCGCGGTCGTTAACGTCAATGATCGCGCCCAGACAGAAGCCGCAATCCGCGCGGCCGAAGCCCGGCATGGCCCGACCGATTGCCTGGTGAACAATGCCGGCATGATGCTGTTGGGTGAAATCGATACGCAGGATCCGTCCGAATGGCAGAAGATGTTGGACGTAAACGTGACCGCATTGCTTAACACCACTCAAGTCGTTCTGGGAGACATGAAGGCGCGTAAAGGCGGCACCATCATCAACATTTCCTCCACTGCCGGACGCAAATCCTATCCGCTTCACACAGCTTATTGCGGTACAAAATTTGCCGTTCACGCGATCAGTGAAACGCTTCGTGCTGAGGTCGCAAAAGACGATGTGCGCGTCATTACTGTTGGCCCCGGCGCCACCGAGACCGAACTACTGGGGCACACCACAAGTGACGAAATCAAGACCGGTTACGAAAACTGGAAAACAGAAATGGGCGGTATCCTGGCACCTGACGACGTGGCCCGATCAGTGCTGTTTGCTTATCAGCAACCGCAAAATGTCTGCATTCGCGAATTGTTAATCACCGCAACACGGCAGGATGCATAATCCGACAACATCCAAATTTGGGTAATGCGACCCTGATTCAGTCTTTAGACCGTTCAGATCACTGTGGTGTAAAGTTTATATCGAAGAGTGGGGAAGATCAGGTGGCTCTGTCGCACATTTTAAACGAAGTTGAGAGAACTCTACTGATTGGGCACATTTATTCAGTGAGATATGCGAATTGCGCTGAGCCGCCAAAGATTGTCCTAATTGTCTTATTCGGATCATCTGAACTGTCTCAATTCTATCAAGTTTGGCCGAAGTAGATCCAAAAGATATGAATCCAATCTAGCTCCAGCCAAATAAATTTAACAAGAAAATGGGGACTCGGTTGATAAAAAAATAGGAAGATGCAAATCGCAATATAGGGGCTGGCTCCGATGCGCAGTGGTGGCTCAAGTGCGAATGTTGGCTCAAGTTAGAAACCAAACACTGAAATTAAAATGACCTACGCAACTTTCCAGACTAGCCAAACCGATACAAATGCCACGATTAAAAAGCTAGCGATACCAGCTCAAACAGTTGCTTCCTTTGTCCGCGCCTTATTAGGTACTATATTAGCGAAACACCTAGTCCATGCCGAGCCTAATCTTGCAGCACATGCCCGTTCTAAGACTGCCCGTCGCTGCGATGATAATCTGGTGCGGTAAGTGATCAGGTCCGTGCAATTTGTCCACCAACTTTCTAAGCTACGTTTATCATAACCGTATCACTTCATCACAAGCTCCTCGTACCGCCTCTGCTACCACCAGCGAACCTGCCATAACATATTGCGCAACTCCCGAGTGTCCGCTTTTGGTAAGCAGCAGAATGGTATCGCACTTGGTGCCGATGGCAGGTCGGATGAATGTTGCCTGGACATACTAAAAAGTATCAAAAAGTCGGTCCAAGGTTCGGACTATCCTTGGATGGAATTG
>TARA_B110000240_G_scaffold23673_1_pt1 | contig 13239 bp, 7 predicted proteins | sample TARA_B110000240 | Tara Oceans TARA_B110000240 (sample SAMEA4397611) | marine metagenome | biome: Polar Biome; feature: [DCM] deep chlorophyll maximum layer (ENVO:01000326); material: water (ENVO:00002006), including particulate matter (ENVO:01000060) such as... | depth 17 m | reverse complement strand
CGCCTTTCACGCCCACAAAGAAACCGGTAACACAAGCGTCCGCAATGGACACGACCGATGCTGGACCCTCGACGTCACCCGCGGCGCCCACGACACCGGAACTCGAGCAGGTAGATGGCGACGCTTCCGGCGAAGAGGGAACAAGAAACACCTTCGACCCTCTTTCCCTTCTCGGGCGACGCGTGCGGTTTTTGGCGCGCAAGGGGGACGGGTCGTTCGAGGAAATTTTGAACCAGCCCGAAGAGGCGGGCGGGAGAAAGAAGAAAGAAGCGCAGGCCGTTGGTAAAGCGGCCAAGGCGGCGGCTGCGAAGGAGAAGGCTAAGGAGCGCGCGCCCGAACCCGCGGAGCCGGTGTCAGCTCCCGTATCCTCGTTTCCGGAGGATACAGAAATGACGACGCCCTCGAAACCTCCCCATCTCTTGACTGAGAACGAGACACAAACGCTCCCGGAGTCGGTCCCCGACTCAGGGCGCAAGTCGCGTCGGCAGATGGAAGCCGAGGAAAAGGAGCGAGGTGAAGCTGAGGCACGGCGCGCCCTTGAGGCGCAGGCGATCGCAAACGCCGCCGCGGCTGCGGCGAGAGACGAGCAGAACAAGTGGACGCCGCTCTTGAACCTGTCGCACGGATTGACCGAAGCGACGCTCGGCGACGACGCATCCGCCGCCGCGGCGGCGACCGCTGCGGACGCGCTCGCCGCCGCGGTTCCCTTTGAGGAACCTCCGGAGAGGCCGGAAACCACCGAAGGTGTTGGAGATACGTTGCAGAAACCCACCCGAACGCCGACCACAGACACCGTGGACCTGACCGGCGACTCTCCGGACGAACCCGGCGCAGGGAACCCCGCCCGCGTTGAAGCACCCAAAACCGTAACCGAAACCGAAACCGAAACCTTCACGTTCGCGGAGGATTTCGAGGAAACCGCGGAGGTTACCAGGTTCGTGAGTTTCGTTTCTGGGGCGAACTCGGGGGCTGCGGATTGCGCGTGGCGCTTGTTACGCGACGTTACCTCTCGGTGGTGTCCCACGCAGGAGGGCGACAACGGGGACGAAAACGTCAGGGCGAAGGCGAGCGCCAACGCCTCGAAATTCATCCGGAACCAGTTCACCACGAAACGAGCGGAAACCGTGCCTGGCGGGTTCGGCTTGCGGCGCGCGCCGAAGCCCGCGACGCTGCTTCGCCTGGCAGAGGTTTTCGGGCCTGGGCCGGTCGGCGGTGGGTGTGGGTGTGGTGGCGACGCAGAAACCGGAGCGGCGTCCAACCCGAGGGTACACCTGTGCCTCGCGGACGCAGCGACGCGCGCGGCGCGGGCGGCGGCGAGCGTGGTGTGGTCCAGCATGGACGCGAAACAGCGGAGACGGGCAGAGCTTCGCTCCACGAACGGCAGGGCGTCCAACGGGGGGGTGCTTCTCAGCGCCGCTGGGACCGCGGCGGCGCTGGTCGCCACGGATGGCCTGCCCGTCTCGTTCTTCGCGGAGGCGGCGAAACGGCACCTCGCGAGTGCAGTCGCGGCGGCGAGGGATGACGACTACGCCCTTCTCGCGGAGTTCCACTTCGTGTCCGGGAACGTCGCCGCGTTTGATGGGACGATCTCTTTAGCGGAAACGAGGCTGTATGCCGCGGCGGATGCCGCGGATATCGCGGAGGCGCGGACGCACGCGACGGCAACCGCGAAACGCGATTATACCCATAGCCCTAAACATATAAACCCTAAACCCGAGCGCCTCACCGCCGCCGCCGCGCGCGCCGCTTTGTGTGACATCAAGCTGCACGCCGTTGTGGCGAGGGCAGACGAGAAGCTCGCGGCTGGTGATACCGCGGATTTGCTGACGTTACTAGGCGAACTGTTGTTCCCGAAAGAAGGGGACGTTCAGAAAGAACAAGCGCACGCCCCGGTGGTGCTCACCGCGGATGAGCGGAAACACGCCCTGCGCGTGCTCGCTGCGGCGGCCAGTATCGAAATGCAGAAGCGCATGGAGGTTGGTGACGGCGACGGCGCGGACGCGGCGCACGCCGTGGATTTACGAGCAAGAGTCGCTTTGTTCCACTTCGAGCTCGCCGCGAGTACGAACCCGGCGAAGCCCAGCGCGGTGGAGACGTCGAAGGCGATGGTGCGGGGCTTTCCCACCCACCACATACCGCCTCTGCGATTGCCCATACCCCGACTGACACTTTCTTTTTATCGTATCAGCCGGCGCTGTGCGAAGCGGCGAGGGACGCGTTCGCGATCCGCGGTTCTCGGTGGTACGCCCCCGACCAGGACGGCGCGGAGCTGCCGGGCCGCGCCGCCGCGAGGGAAGCCCTCGCCACCCTCGCCGCGACCTTCGCCCGGCTGATGGAGAAGGAGTACGCGTGGCGCGCCGTGGAGCCCGGCGCGGCGGCGGCTGCGGCGCGGAAAAAGATGCGGGGCAGGGACCAGATTTTGCTAAAGGAGGAGCAGATGAGCACCTCGGTGATGGAACGCGCGGCGGAGGCGCTTGCGGTGATCCAGCAAATCGTGACGTCCGCGGATGACCCGATGGACGGGTTGCCACCAAGGCAGGCCAAGGAAAACGTCGCGTTCGAAGACGATACCATGGAGCGAGGCGCGACAAATAATGTCGGCGCCGCCGCAACCGACGCGTGCCCCGCCCCAAACACCACGCCCTCGCCCCTCGCCGTGCTGGCGCTTCACGAACACCTCCACGCCTGCCTCGCGGACTGCAGGTGCTGCTGCGGCTCGTTCCAGCGAGGCGCGTTTCTCAGGAGCAGCATGCCGCGGCTCGCCGCCGCGAGGGCGCCGCTCGCCGCGGAAGCGGCGCGGCTCAAGGCGCTGGACGACGCCGACGCCAAGGCGGAGCGCGCGTTCGCGCGTTTGGAGAAGGAGCGCGTGAAGCACGACGCCGAGGACGCGTTGCGTGTTTCACGGGGGGGGACGTTGGGCGGGGAGGCGAGTGAAGACGAGTGTCCCGGTTTAGGCGAGTCGGAGGACGAGAGCGAGGATGATTCCGGCGGGGTGGGAAGCGAAGACGACGACGCCGACCCTCTTGTCGCCGGTTCCGGCAAGAAACGAGTTCGGGGCGTTAACTCGAGCGGCAAAAAAATCACGAATAAAACAGGCAAGACCGCCGCGGAGATGGCGAATGAATCCAAAGGTGGTGGTGGTGTGCCCACGCTCGGGGACGGGTTCGTGCACTACGCCTCGCACGTGTATTGCCAGTCCAACCAAAGGCCGGAGAGTAAACACTTCGACCTTACGTTTCAGCTGTTCGACCTAACCGGGACTTATTACCAGTTCAAAAACTGGTACGTGTTGCATTTCCCAAATCCCGGACGACTGTTTGACCATACGAGACTGACACTTTTCTGGCAAAACTCCAGCGACCAAACCGGGAAGTACGCGCCTGGGAAGGACGTTTCGTTGTTACGGAGCAAAGTCGCGGTGGCGCGGTATTTGGAGCGGGACGGCCTATCCACGGAGGATATTGAACAACAAGAAGCCGCGCTGAAACAGGCGAAGGACAAGGCTGAGGAGAAACTCGTTTTGCGGAAAGCGGCGGAGCTCGCGGCGGAGGAACTGGTGGCGGATGAAATCGAAAACGTCCCGGTGGTGTTGGGCGACTCGCCCGTGGCGGAGACGGCAACGGCAGCCGTGTCTCGTGTTGTACAAACCCGTCGCCAAGCCGTGGACGGAATCCTCACGAGGTTCGACAAAGCCCTTTCCCAGTGCATGTACTGTTTGTACGGCGTGGAGCTGGTGGACCCGCCGCGGCGGTGTCGATCGGAAGGCGGCGCGCGGAGCGCGAGCAATCTGCAAACCCCGGAGGCGTGCGCGGAGCTCTGGCGGCACGTCCAGCCGTGGGCGGCGACGTTGAAGAGCACGCACACTATTTCCACTTCTTTCTTGCGAGTGCTTGAAAAAATACGCGAACAGTTCCCGCCGGAAAGCGCCGCGCCTTTGGACGGCGACCCGGTGAAGAGGTACCTCGCGACGACGCCCTCCGCCGCCGCGGACGACAACGAGGGCGATTCGTTTGAAATCGCAGTCGTGTGCCTTGACGGCGCGGTGAACGAGACCCCACGTGTTGACACCCCGGACCACGCGCGTCGTGTGCGCGACGGCGACGACCCGGAGGCGGGTCATTTCGGAACAGGCTCTTCGTCGCGAGACGAAGAGCGACGACTCGCCGTTGCGGCGACCACGCGGGCACCGCCGAGTACCGGGCACGGCGACGCGACGGACGAAGACGACGACGTCGTGGACGACGACGACGACGAGGACGGTGACGCTGGAGGCGGAGGTGGTGACACTCTGGTAGGGGACGCTCCTACAGTCGACGCTCCTCCAGTCGACGCTCCTCCAGTTGACGCGATGGTGGTTGACCCGTCACCCGCGAAGCGCGTGGAGGACAACGTCACAGCGCTTACGCAGGCGCTGCAGTACCGGACGTATCTGCCTGTCGCGCCGGCGGCGGTTGCTGCCGAAAACGCAGGAATGCCGCGCGACCGTTTGGACTCGCCCTCCGCACCGACCGAAGACCCGGCGGCGACGTACGGTTTCGTGCACAAAACCCTGCACCGGTTCCTGGTGAACGTGGTTGATGCGCAGGAGAACGCGGCGGCTGGGGACGTGCTGTCGGATACGTTTCCCAAGGTGTTGGACGTGTTGCGGGCGCACTTCGCTGAGGGCGACGGCGCCGCAGACGAACGGGGGAAAGACCAAGTGGTGGTGGCGGCGGCCGGCGGTAGCAACCGACGACGCGCACCGGTACCTACCCTGGACGCCGCGCAAGCCGCGAGGCGAGCCGCCGCTTTGCTAAAAGCGGACTTGATACACAACCCTAACTCGCACCAAGCCTGGGTGGACCTGGCGGACCACATCGACCAGACAAAGGACATGGCGTTGAACGACGCGGCGAAGTTAGTGTCGAGGGAGGCGTGGGGGCGTAGCGTGGAGGCGGCGAGCCTTGTGCAGAAGCTACGTCTGGCGTTGCGAAGGTACGTATTGCGCGGTTTCCAAATCCAGGCACTGTTTGCCGGTTGTCCAGAGTAATTACTCAGGCCACATTACGAAAGACTGACACTTTCTTTTATTTATCGTAAGAGCGTGTTGCGCCGCGGTGGCGTGCGCCACGACGGACACCGAGCGTGTGGTGGCGCACGAGCGGTCAGGGCTGGCGGCGTACGAGCTCGTGCAAGAAGCCCCTCCTTTCCACGACGGGAGGCGGTCGCGGTTGCGCCGAGGCGCCGCCCGGGTCGACGCGCTTCACTTAGCGCGAGACGCCTTCGACGCCGCCTCAGTCGGCGCGCCGAATGAGTGGACGTACAAGTGCATGGGGGCTAAGACGGCGAGGAAGGCGTTCGCGCCTGCCGTTGATATTTTCAAGCGCCTAAAAGAAACAACAGAAGCGGCGCCTGGTAACCTGGAGGCGTTTTACCAAACCCACGCAACGCGGGTGAAGCTTTTGTTGAGGGCGAGGTCCACGCTCGAAACGGCGATGGTACGGAAAAGCGGCGATAGCTGCGAAGGTGGTGTTTCGACTCAAGGCGGCGGCAGAGGACGCGGTCGCGGCAGAGGTTCAAAGGGCAAAGAAAAAGAACCCGCGTATGAACCCGATGACCCGCAAGTGGCGTGCCTTCCCTCGCCTCACTCTCCGTCGCTGGCCGAGGCCCGGTCGATTCTTCGGCACGCCTCTGGTGCGGCGTTCGATGCCGAGTTTGTGTCCGCCAAGTTGGGGCCGTTACAAACGGCTTTGGCTGCGATGGACGACGGCGACGACGCGAACGTGGCACAAATCTGGTCCGCGTCCTTGGACGATGCGACGAGGGCGATCGCTGCGGCCGCGAGGTCGGTTCCCGGGTACCACAAAGCGCACTACCGGAGCGCGTGGTCTTTGTTGAAGCGGAGTTCGAGTGGTGATTTAGGTTTCGATTCTATGGGGAAGGGTACGTCTGTTCAGTCCATCGCACCGTTGACTGAATCGCAATTCGGTTCAGATGTGGACCCTACGGTCGTCACCGCGGAGCGACACTCCCTGGTCGCCGCGCGAAACGCACTCGCCGCGCTCAAGCCGCTGTTCCGCACTACGCACCGGTCGCACAGTAAGGGGTTGTCGGTGTCGGGTCACGGCGGCCCTGCGGACGCGGTGCCAGCAGTAACAACGTCGCCCCCAAAGTTCGCGGTGTTGATGTGGGAAATCGACGACAACAACCTTCGGGTTCGGCGCGGCGCCACGACGTTCGGGCAGTTCCAACTGCAGACCGCCGGGATCAACGAAAGCGCGCGGAAGTTCGTCGGGGCGACGCGCAGAGCAACTCGGCTGTGGCTCGGGTTGTGCTTCGCCACCGGCGACGCCACTGGCCTGGTCGCCGCGAACCTGTTTCTGAACGACAATCAGCGCTCCAGGGAGTGGTCGAAACAAATGGCCGACTTGTCGTCCCTGGCGCTGGCGTACGCGGCGCGGTTGGTGGGGGCGAGTTTGGATTCAATCGGTGATGGTGATGGTGCTGTAACAAGTGACTCTTTAAGCCCTGACATGCAAGCGAACAGCGCCACTGCCAGCGCCCTAGCCTACTGGCTCTGGATGGAGCACGGCGTGGTGGCGGTGGGCGGCGCTGCAAATTGGGACGAGAGGGTCGCAGAGGCGAGCGAGGAACTCGCTTTGGAGATGTCGTTTCACGAACTCGCAAAACGCGGTTTTTCGGCGAGCACGGACCAATCCGAAGTAGACACCGTTTCAGACGCGCCTCCTAACTTGATTGGCGAGTGCTTTGCTGTTACCTACCAAAAGACCGACAAGGTGGACATGTCGAGCTCGAAATTCGAAACGCACGCGCGAAAACACGTCGAGGGCCTGACGCGAAACGACGACGTCGCGTCGCTTCTCGCGTTGTACCAGGTACGTGTTTTCCAATCACCACGTTCCGCCTCCCTGATTGCACATACTCGTACCAGAAGGGACTATTACCTCTGACTGTTTACGTAATACACACTACGAGAGACTGACACTTTCTTTTTTATCGTATCAGGATTCGCAAAAGCGCGTTTCGGAGGCGCACAAAAAACGAAAAGCGTTTGGCGTTTCGCGCAAAAAGCCGGCGACACCGGAGGAGCTGGAACAAGCGACGGGACTGGCAAGGGAGTTACGGGACGGGTTACGGGCGGCGCTTGTGCGGTGCGTTGGTTCGATCCTTGGGAGTGGCGGCGGCGCCGGGGACGGGCGGGTTTCCAGTGGGAAACAAACGAAAACACCGCCGCGACGGGAAATAACCCAACAGTTCGTCGCCTCCGCCTTTTCCGCGCTCGCGGCGGCGCGGGCGTTGCACAAAGAGGCTTCGGCTCTCAGCGCGAGCGCGAGGAAAGACTCTGCCAGCGCGAAATCGGCGAGCGAGTACGCGAAAGCAGCGCACGGAAACGCAAAAGACATGTTCAAACTCGTGAAATCGGGCAATGACCCGATGGCGCCGGCGCCCCGAGACTGTTTGCCCATGCAAGGCGTGGCGTTGACGCCCGCGGACGGCGCACCAATTGATACCGAGTTTGAGCGCGGTCAACGATTGACGCGGGTGGGTAACGAAGTCGAGATGACTCGAACGCGAATTGGGCCTGCAGCCGCGTTTGCGGAGGGTAAACAAAAAGAAGCCACTGCAGCGAAGGCTTTTGAAATCGAAAACGCCGCGCTGTTGGTGCGCGCGGTTGGGGTGGTGAAAAACATGCTCGGCGCGAACGACGCCGACGCCGAAACGTCCGATCCCGAAAATTCATTCGGCGAAGGCGGCCCGAAGAAATCGCGCGAACGCAAAGACGCCGCCGTTACCCCGATCACCACCCCGAATACAGTGGACCAGAACGTCGTAGCCGCCGCGGAGGCGGACATGCTCCTGAAAGCCAGGGAGAACTCGGTGCGCGTGCTGGCGACGCCGGAAAAGAAGAAGACGACGACCGGGCGGAGATAGGTTGATTTTGAGTTTGGGGCCGGACGAAATTATTTTCACAAACGCATTCTGCTTCTCTTTGTTTTTGTCTTTTCAACCCAACACATGTCCCTGCGTCCTGTTGCGCTTCGCGCGGCGTCCAGCGCGTGGCGCCGCCACATCCCTGTCGCCGTGCCCCACGTCGCGCGCATGTCGTCCTCATCAAGCCCGGCGTGGTGCGCGCTTCACGGGAAGGGTGGTAGGTTACGGGTGCGAAAAATGTATTCGCGGCGACTCTGCGCGTCGACGTTGCCGACCGCGACCGAAGCATCCACGTTGCCTTACGTGGACACGCACTGCCACCTTGATTTGATCTTCGAGAAGATGAACGCGAGGTCGGTGGGTGGTAAGACCGCGGACAAGAGCGGCATGCCTGCTCCAGGGTCGGTACACCACGCTTCGTGGTTACACGCGGTGCGAACACGCGAGAAAAATTTCGTGCTTCAAAACGGAGTACACCACACACGAAACGGGATTTACGAATCCACCGGCGCGAGCGTCAACACCGTTTCCCCAAAACTCGAAGCGTGTGTTACCGTGGCGTGCAGCGCCAAGGCTCATGGACGAATCCGAAAGATGCTTATTGACGTCGATCCGACGTTTACGGTTCCGGAAGGCGTTTTTGCGGCGTTCGGGTGTCATCCCCTCAGCGCCAAGGATTGGGAACATGAGAATTTACACTCCGCGACGCGGGATTTGCTAATAAATCACCCGGACAAAGTCGTCGCCATCGGCGAGTGCGGGCTGGATTACTACGTCCCGCTGTCGGGAAGGGTGATTAATGGCTCGGGAGAGCGTGAGACCGCGGGTGATGCCATTTCATCGGAGTTGTCGAACCAAGAAAAAGACAAACACGAACTGCAACACAAAACTTTCGTGGCGCAGATGAAGATGAGCAACGAGTTCAACAAACCGATCGTGATCCACACGCGCGAGGCGGAGAGCGATACGTTGAGGTTGATGAAAGAAAATTTACGCCAAGATGCGGCAATTCACGTCCACTGCTTCACGTCACAAAAGTGGTTCGCGGAGGAGTTGCTGAAACACTTTCCTAACCTGTGCCTCGGGTTCACGGGCGTGGTTACGTTTAAGAATGCCGAAGCGGTGGTGGAGGTTGTGAAAATAACGCCTTTGCATCGCATTTTGTTAGAAACGGACGGGCCTTACATGGCCCCTACTCCGAAACGGGGCGAAATCGCGCACCCCGGGCACGTCCCGTACGTCGCTTTGAAGATTGCGGAAATTAAAGGCGTCGCGGTTGGAGACGTTTTAGTCGCGGCGCGCGACGCGACGAGGCGGATTTACGGGATTTGATTTTATTTGAGCGTTATTGACACTGTACTACTCTTCGAAGGTATCATTTCTTTCACCTCTCGTCCCCATCGTCAAAACTGAAATAGCCGCGGATAGTGAACGGCTCTTGTTTGATCTCGGAATCCTGCTTGATCTCCGGCGAACTCTCGGGCTCGCGCTTGACCCGCTTTGCACGCGGCGCAGCCGCCCATGCCGTTTTGCACGCCACGCAGCTGCCTTTCACCTTGCCGTGAGGGCAAGGGTTGTAGTCCGCGCAGAAGCGCTTCACCTTCCCGTGGGAGCAGGGGGTGCACTCCGCGCAGTAGCTTTTCAGCTTCCCGTGAAGGCAGGGGTTGCACGCCGCGCAGGCCCTTTTCAGCTTGCCGTGGGGGCACGGGTTGCACTTCGCGCAATCTTTTTTCCGCTTGCCGTGAGGGCAGGGGGTGCACAAAGCGCAGTTCCTTTTCAATTTGCCGTGAGGGCAGGGGGTGCACAAAGCGCAGTTCCTTTTCAATTTGCCGTGAGGGCAGGGGGTGCACGCCACGCAGTCGTGTTTCACCTTGCCGTGGGGGCACGGGGTGCACGCCTTGCACCAGTTTTTCACCTTGCCGTGCGGGCAAGGTCTGCACTGCGCGCAGGCGTGTTTCACCCTGCCGTGAGGGCAGGGGTTACAGTCTGTGCACTGGTGAGTCTGCCTCCCGTGCAAGCATCTCTTAAGTCCCCCCATTATCACCTCGCGCGCACTTGCGTATGCGAGCCACGACGCGCGAAGACCGAGTCGTAGCTTTTGAGGGCGTTTTCGTAACTTCCAAGACGACCTGCAAACTGAAATTTGAAAATAAATCAGCTGCGGGCATCCTTTCCAAAAAGCATTCGTTCTCCGCGCGCCCCCTCCGTCCCGATGGACGACGGCGCCGGTACGACCGACCCCGTGACCGACGCGGTTCCCGCGAAAGACGCGACCGCGACGAATTCAGTTGCGAAGTCGCCAAAACCCAGGGCTTCCAAGACGACCGCGTCTGATGCGAAAAACAAGACTTCATCTACCGTGCCTTCGCCAAAGAAAAAGCGCGAAGGGCACTTCGGAGGCAAGGAGTGGAGTGACACTTGCATGAGCTCGCTAATCGCGGGGGTTACGAAGCACGGCCGGCGGTGGCAAGCCATCAAAAGGGACGAGGAGTTCGGCGAATTGTTGCGTGACTTTTCCCTGGACGCGATGAAGCACAAGTGGAAGAACATGCTCAGGCTGGGGATTGTGAAATCAGGTGATGGGGACAAGAAACCGGTCGAAAGCGCAAAACGGCGCCCGGCGCACGCCACGGACGGCAGCGCCGGCGTGGCGAGTCAAATGAAACGGCCGGCCAAAACCGAGAAGGTGGGTGGTGGCACACCCAACAAAGCAACTGCTGAAGCGGAGGAACAAGCCACGGGAGGCACTTCCGCGCCGAAGCGGAAAACGACGGAAGAATCGGTACCGCCAAAACAAAAAACCAGCGCAAGCCGGAAGAGAAAGAAACAAAGCGTCGACGTCGACCCTGTGGCGATTGTTCCCGATCCCGAAACCACTCCGGATTCATCGACTCCGGAATCTGCTTGTGAAACTCTGCGCGTCGAACTTAGCGCAGGTTTGAAAAAAGAGCTCCTCGTGGCGATGGAAAAGATCACCAGAGAGGGGTACCTCGCGACGACGCCGTCGTCGGTGCCGGTGTCGTTAGTTTTACGCCGGTGGCAAGACGAGGCGGTGGTGAGGGCGAAAACGGCGGCGCAAGGCGAGTCAGCGACCGCGTGCGCGGCCGGTTTGATTTCTTACTTCAACCAAACCTTGCGGAACTCGCTTTTGTACCCGGAAGAGTCGGAACAGGCGGAGACGGTGTTGGGAAGTTCGAGTGAAAAAACGCAAAACGTTTCACCCAGCGAGGTGTACGGCGCCGAGCACCTGCTTCGACTTTTCGTGAAGCTGCCCGAGTTGGTTCCCGTGGAGGACATGGACGCGGCGGCGATGCGCGCGGTGACGCAAAAGCTGCAGGAGGTGTTGAGGTGGATGCTTAAGAACTTAGCCGCCAACTTCACGCGCGACTTTTTTTCTGTTGCTGGGGAAACAAAGGAGACAGAAAGTGGTCCGATGGAAACGGCGGTGGAGGCGTAGGACTTTACTTTGAGTCATATTAGCCGAGTCGTTCGTAAGTCGTCATACACGAGTCTCTTACCCTAGTACCAAACGGAAAAACAAACAAGTCTGTTACCCGGAACCCTTCTAGCGCTTCCGTCTGTCACCCGCGGGCGCCGGAACCGGCACCGGTTCCCACCGCATCCACTCCGGGTTCACGCTGAGCAGCTTCGAGTTTGAGGAAAAGCTTTTCATGTGGTCCTCCACGATTTTCGGCGTCGCGCTGACGATGTGCTGGCCTTTCCAGTACTTCAGCAGGTTCAAAGACGTCAACGCAGAACTGATGTCGTACTCCCGGAATCCCGTTTTTGCAGATAGGTCCTTTAAGCTCAGCGAAGCTTTGTGCTGGTGTAACGTTTGCAACAACACGCGACACCAGAAGCTGCGGTAGGAAACTTGCCCGAGGTCGCTCAGCGGCCGCTCCGGCGTGCCAAACTTCCCTTCCCGTTTCGACAGCTCGTACGACATTGAGATGAGCAAGTTGCCGTACCCCCGCCTTTGGTACGGAGGCAACGTCAAAATACACGCCAGGTTGAAATCCTCGGCGGAGAACTTTTCCTTACTGAAATACCCCACGGCGACGTGGTTTCCAGTCACCGCGTCTTTTTCGGTGAGCACGTAAAACAGAAACGGCGCAACGTCGAAGTACAGCGTTTTGTGGTCCAGAAAAAGCTTCGCGAGCAAACAAAGGTTCTGGCAGTACACTTTCATTTTCGACCCGTCCACTTCCCAGAACGCGAGGTCGGGAGGGGGGTCCTTGATATCGCCCTCGGCGTCGTCGCCGGATCGTTCGTGTGAGTAAATCATCTTGCCAGGCGGGTTTTTCGCGTCGCACTTCGCTTCGTGCGCCCCCAGCGTCGCTCGTTTCCGGAAGTACTTTAAGCATGTTTCGCACACGTAGAGCTTGTCGCACTGCACGTGGGGGGGGAGGGGCGCCGGAAGGGTCGGTAGCCGGTGTACTAGTAATTCCATTCTCTGTTTTTTTCCCAACCGCCGCCGGGTACGGCGAAAAGTACCACGCGTCCACTTCGTGTGCGCCGCACTGCACGACTTTCACGTTCTTCACCTTTGTGCGTTCGTCGTGTTCTTTTTCTAGTTTCTGATCAATCGGTGCAAGGTCCTCAACCGCGCCGGTTTTGTTGTTGATCTCGTCGTACCGCCGTTTCAAGTTGCGCGTGAGTTTCCGGCCACCGCTTCGCGGGGTATCGCCGTCGCCCGCGCGCGGAGAAAGAACGTTCCCCCCAATTTCGTCCTCGGTGTCCTCAACGCTGAGGGCGACGTACGGCTCCAAGTGTTTCGATTCGAGCCACTCGTCGAGTCTTTTGTCGAACCCGACGTACCGGACGTAGTGCGAGCGCGTCGCGGCCGCGGATGACGGATCGGTGGAAGATTCCAGTAATCCATCATCACCGATCGTCGCAATTGGCACGAATCGCACGTCGATGACATCCGCGGGGTGGTACGCGTTGTCGAACGATGCCAGCGCGGAAACGCGATCGCCCACCTTGTACTCCTTGGGGGGGGGGACCACGGCCACGTCGAGGGTCAACGGGGGTGTGACCACGGCGCGCGCGTCGGCGGTGATCGCCAAATCGTCCGCCGTGATCGTCACGGTTTCGCCAGTTGGCTTGGACACCCCCGCGGCTTTCACCGACCCGCCCACCAGAACCTCCGCGACAACCAGGCTGTCACTTCCGCCGTTCGCGGTCACCGCGGTGCCGCTCGGGGGGGGCATATCCGCGTTCGTCATGCCGGTGCGACGCGATCTGAGGATTCGACAAAATGATAAATGTGTTGTGGCCGAGACAGACAGGTGGCAGATTTTTTTT
>TARA_B110000240_G_scaffold17161_1_pt1 | contig 13246 bp, 11 predicted proteins | sample TARA_B110000240 | Tara Oceans TARA_B110000240 (sample SAMEA4397611) | marine metagenome | biome: Polar Biome; feature: [DCM] deep chlorophyll maximum layer (ENVO:01000326); material: water (ENVO:00002006), including particulate matter (ENVO:01000060) such as... | depth 17 m | reverse complement strand
TCTCTAATGCTTGCTATTAAGCAGCCTTTAGCGTCATGAGGAGTTGTTGGTGCTACGACTTTGATTCCTGGAATATGCATAAAATAGGAGTGAAAAGATTGACTATGTTGCGCTCCTTGCCCCCAGCTTCTTCCGATAGCCGCTCTGACAACAAGAGGTACAGAGTGTTGCCCAGACGACATATAACGTAATTTAGCAGCCATATTAACTAGCTGATTCATACAAAGTAATAAAAAATCCATTCTTTGGTGCACATAAATTGGTCTTAATCCTGCTAGAGCTGCACCTATTCCAACGCCAGTCATAGCATCTTCTGAGAGAGGCATATCAAAATTCCTTTTCTCCCCAAAAGCCTTATGAAGATCTTTTGACGTTCCATAATGCCCTTTAGGGTCATCAACGCCAAGGCCATATACAAAAACAGAGTCGTCTTTCTCCATTTCTTGATAACAACCTTCGTATATTGCTTCCCCGTAATTAATCTCTTTTAAATTATCCATATACTTCATCCGTAATTTCTGAAATTTCTGGAAAGGAAGACTTCTCAGAATAGTTAATTGCTTCACTTATTTTGTGTTCGACATCACCTTGAATTTCATTAACCTCTTCTTTAGGTAATAATTTCTCTAAATTCTTTAAATCATCACCTTTGATTGAAATATCAAGCTCTTTGTCTGATCTGAATTTAATATGCCTATCTTCACCAGGTCCCACATGATCTCTCCATCTGGTTGTTAAGCATTCTATAAGCATAGGCCCACCATTATTTTTAATTTTATTTATAGATTTCTGGGTAGCATTGTAAAAATCTTCTGTTGAGATTCCATTGACTCTTGATGAATCCACCCCAAAAGAATTTGCTCTTTCCACAATAGAATCGCCTAACATTCTCTTTTTTTGATGCGTATAGATAGCATATTTGTTATTCTCACATACAAATAAAATTGGTAGCTGATGTAAACTGGCAAAATTCAGCGATTCCCAATAAACACCTTCATCTACAGCACCATCTCCGTGGTAACATATAACCACTCCCTCGCTATTTTTATACTTCTGCGCGTAAGCGTAACCCACAGCTTCTGGAATTGCTGAAGTTACTATTGCTGAAGTAGTCATAAAGTTTACTGACCAATCACTCAAATGCATCGAGCCAGCCTTGCCTCTTGATGACCCATCAATTTTTCCGTATAATTCTGCCCACATCTCATTTAGATTTCCTTCGCGTGCTAAATAATGAGCATGCCCTCTATAATTACTAAATATAATATCTGCTTTTTGCAGCGCTAGACTTACGCCAACTGCAATAGCTTCTTGACCAATAGATAAGTGAACAGGACTTTTGATCTTATCAGTATCATATAATTCAATTATTTTTTCTTCACTCTTTCTAATCAAGTAAAATAAGTAATAAGCTTTCTTTATATCAAATTTTTTCATAATTGGATTGGTTTTTCTGAGAAGTAATGTCCAGGCTGAAATAACATTTTTTTTCTACCTGTAGTCCTATACTCTCTAGAATACTTTTTTAAGTTTTCTGCTGTTATTATCCTTATATCTAAACTAATTCTTGTGACGTCAGTTTGATTGTGTTGTGTGCAATGCAAGCATCTAGGGTCAAAAATTATAAACTCGCCATAATTCATACTTAAAGCTTCTGACTTTGCCTTTAATTCATTAATATAATCAAGTTCATATTGTACATTCTTTGCAAATAATTCAAAGTCATAGTTACTATTTTTAATAAAATTTAGGCTATCTTTCAATGGAGTGATTCTCATACTATTTGAATCAAAAACTTTGGTGAAAGGTATCCAAACATTCAGTTCATAGGGTGGGTGACCAAGCATTATATCCGTGTGATACCGGTCTTTCCACTCATATCCTTTTTGATTGGGAAAATGAAATCTAAATGTTGGGACACTTTGGAAGTATATAGGCTCTGAAAATAACTTTGCTATGTTGTGTTTAAGAAACTTGAGATACTCTTTTTTGAATCCGTCAGAGATATCATAAAAATTTATGGAGACTTCATTTTGCTCCGTGTCATCTAAATTTTTTTTAGAGTCATGCAGGCATTTATGTAAATTTTCTAATGAATTACCATATTTCTCTAATTCTTCCTTTTTTGCTATACCTTTACTAATTAATTCGTTTATTAAAGATTGTTTAAAATCTATATTTTTTACATCATAATTTTCTAATACTTTCCAAGAATTAAATTTATCCTCGATATAGCTTGGACTTAAAAAGTCCTGCATAAATAACTCATGGTCCCTATCTGACTCAAAAACAATAGTTTTCCCCATATGGCCCCTAGCTATCTTAGTCTCAATCTTAGGGCTCATAAGTTAAATAGTGTCGTCTAATGAAAATGGCGTTCTTCTTGCGTATGTGCCTGATCGAAAATTGGAATGCTCTTTAAGATAAGTGCATAATAATGCGTATCTATTATTATCTGAATTATTTGTATTGGAGGCATGAACTAGCCAACTATGTATCAATAAAACACTTCCTTTTTTAATCTTAGGTGACTCCTGCTGATATTTTACTGGGACCAGAGTTTTTCTAATAGTTGCGTTTGGATCTTGGTTATTAGATTTAGATAGCCCTGTATCTACTGTATCTAAAGCCTCCTCTTGATGAGTTTTTGGCCAGATAATTAAACCTCCATTATCTTCATTAACATCTGTCAACGCACACCATGCTGAAATAAAAGAATCTGATGCTGCCTCTACATAAGTATTATCTTGATGGGGATTGAAGCCTACTGTTTTAGGTGGCATGAAAAAAAATTCTGTTTGAAGCCCTAATGCCGTATCACTAAAATAAGAATTAATAAATTTCAGTAAATTTTTCTTAGCCATAAACTTTTGTATGACCTCTGAGCTTTTATGAATATTCATTAAGGGAGTTAAGTCATCTGAAGATCCTATAACTCTATGAGCATAATTTACAACTTCGTCACATTCTTTTGACTCATATACGCCATCTAAAATAACGTAACCATTATTTTGAAAAAAATCAATCTTAGAATCTATTTCTTTCTTATCGAAATCCACTGCTTTATCCTGTAATTTTTCTAATATTATCCTTTAAATCCAGCAGATTATCTAGCCCATTATACTTGACGCTATCTATCTGAAAATTATTTGCACATTTGATATCACTATCTCTATCGCCAATAAATACCATGTTTTCTTTACTAATATGCCATTTTAGGGCTATTTCGTCGAGCATTCCTGTTTTAGGCTTCCTATTGTTACTATCTATAGTATATTCGGGAATTGAACCCTCTATATGATATGGGCAGTAATAAAATTGATCTATATGCGCACCTTTTTCTCTAAGCTGTTTTTGCATTTCATTATGAAATAAATGCATATCACTTTCTTTATATTTACCCTTAGCTATGCCTGCTTGATTCGTAGCTACAAAAACCAAGATATTTAAATCATTCAGGTGTCTAATTAATGAAATAGCACCAGGTTTCCATTTTAAATCTGGTACTTTATACGTATATCCGTTATCAATATTTAAAGTTCCATCCCTATCAAAAATAATAGCTTTATTTTCGTTTATCCAATTAGTCTCTCCTGCTTCATTTAAACTATCTGGAGTTCCAATATCAATAAAATAACCATTAATTTCCAAACCTGAAACTCTATTATTTTTAACAAGACTTGGTAGTACATCTTTTTCAAAAGATAAATTTTTTAAGGGTAAATTTGATATAATTTTTTTTCGTATACAGTAAACGCCGGCATTAATAAGACCCTCTTCCTTGACATCCTTTTTCTCGTCGAACTTTATAATTTTATTACCAGACAGCGTAACACTGCCGTATCTACTACAGTCTTCTTTTTTTATAAGAGCCATAGACACATCATTATCAACATCAAAATTCTCAATTATTGATAACCAATTTCCATCAATAATAGAATCACCATTCATTAAGAAAAAAGATTCATCTAAATGCTCATATGCATTTACTAATGCACCACCTGTGCCCAAAGGACTGTCCTCTTTAATTATCTTAATAGAGATGTCATTGATAATATTATCCTTGAAGTAATCATCAACAATGTTTGCCGAATGACACGTAAGTAATAAAATATTTTTAAATCCAAATTTTTTCACCTGATTTATTAGGTGAATTATAAAAGGCTTGTCATCAATATTTAACATTGGTTTTGGGAAGTTTTTAGTAATCTCCCCTAATCTTGACCCTTTGCCGCCAACTAGTATTACGCATTGATTCATTACTTTAATCACATATATTTATAAAAGATGTGTAAATTATAATATATATAATATTTAAAATCAGTGCTTTAATATTAATAGTATTATCTTTATACTTAATTTAATTCATTCCATTAATTTTCTAAAAAAATGACAAACCATGTAAATTATATAAAAAGTAGTCTTGGTCTAAAAGAAGTAAAGGTAAAAACTTCATATAAAAAGCTTTTATCGATACATCTTCAGTCAAATAACCCAAAAAACTTTTCAGGCTTTATTAAATCTTTAGAAAAATACATTGAAAATATAGCCCTAATAGAGGTTATTGTGAAAATTGACGATAATGATTCTCAAATGAATAGCTTACTTGAAGAGTTAGTTAAAAACTCAAAAATTAGCATAAAGTATATATCCTCACCATTGTTAGGAGATTTCTCAGATTTATGGAGATCCATGAACGATATACTACATATATGCGAAAAAGAAACATATTTTATATGGAATATGAATGACGAGATGAGAATACCAATTAAAGGGTGGGATAATATTTTAACGGAATATGTGGATATATTTCCAGATGGGTTATTTAGATTACGAACCTCACGTTTCAGACACAGGAATTATACAGATACCTGGGAGTGCTGTTTCGCACCTGAGACATCTGCTATAACGACAAAAAAATTAATTGATACATGCGGTAACTGGAATCCAACATTAGGCCCTGATACATTTAATCAGCTAGTAGCATACTACTTTTCATATCACGATAGGTTTAATGGAAATAAAGAAACAAGAGATATAGTTATAAATGATTTTATATTTGAGGGTGAAGGCGCATCAATTGGAGATAATAAAAAAGATGTAGCAAAAAGATTATTTTCAACTACATCAAGCTGGTATAAATTAGTATCTTATAAAACTCAATTAGAAGCTTCAAAAAGATCTCAATTAATACAAGCACAAATATATAAGGAAAAATATTTTAAAGAATCTAAGGAATATAATGACATTAAGATTATACAAAAAAATAAAAATATTATTATAATTCTAGATGAAGTAGAGCTATATAGATTCCCTTATAAAATCTCTAGATTAAAAATATCAATAAGTAATTTTTTAAAATCTTTGCAATATTTTAAGTTTGGTGGTGGAGGGGAAAACTATATGCAAAACACTATTAAGAATAAGAAATATAGAAATCTAAGAAGAATAATTATAAATTCCATAGAATTATATTTTTACAGTATATGCTTAAGACTTAAATTAAAAAAGATTTATTCATTAGGAAGATTATATAAATTAATTAGGTGCAATTTTAAAAGAGGGTATATAAGAAAATTTTCTAACTACAAAGATGGGTTAATTGGATCCTTACCCAAGATAATTAGAAAAACAATTAAAGAGATTTTAAGTCTTCCTTATAAAATTACTATGATATTGATATATTTTATAAATTCTTTAGTAGATATATATTTGTTATTACTTAAAAAATTACTGATATTAATAACTTTTTCAAGCTTACCTCTAAAATATTTTCACAGAATTTTTTTTAGAGAAATAGCTCTTTACAAAAATAATACTTTTTTCAATTATCTTTTAAAAATAAAGAGAAATTATAGTTATAATTTTATCTGCAGATTTGATCTATTGCCCAGATATAATGGAAATACTGACGCTACACATTTTTTTAATAAAATTGACTATTTAAAACTAATCCCATTTTTAAAAAGCAATAATATTCTTTTGGAAAGTAGTGCTTTAAAAAATTATGTAGAAATTATTATGTTATGCAAATTTTATAACATCAATATTGAAAAAATTCAAGAAAATAAAGAGACGCTATCTTCCGTATTGTTAAATCTTGAGTACATATTTAACGACTTTGATCAGCACCGTAATAATATAACGCAGATTAATTACATATTTAAAGCCAAGTTTAACTATAATTTAAAAATATTTTTAAATTAATTATTAGACTCCCTTCCATATAATCAAGCTATAAGCTTCATGGTATCTATCTCCAAAAGATATTCTTTGTTCTTTTATTATTTTTGCTTTTCCATGTTTTTGTAATCTTTTTATCTCTGAGAGATACGAGCCTAAATAATTTCTTTTGTTATGATAAATTATTGCTAATTCATCATATAAATTTTCATTGTTATAGAGCTCAACTATAGGCTCAAGGTGAATACATTTTATTTTTTGGCTAGCTAATTTATTTAGCAGTAATTTATAATTATCACCGAGTTGTTCCAGGGCGTGAAAACTGATAATAGTAGAATCTTTATCAACGCCCAATTCATCCCACCCCTTTAGATCTAACATATTAAACTGAACTGATTTTATTGGTCTTTTTGTATATTCACTAATTTTATCAACTATTAATTGTGATTTTGTAGCCCAATCACTAGCTGTTAATTCAATATCTGTGCTAAGTAGATTCGCAGCAAGTAATGTCCCACTTCCTGTTCCACAACCAATTTCAATTAATTTCTTTGTGTTAATATATTTTTTTATTATGATTTTTCTAATAATTTGATCATATTTATATACAAAATTACTAGAAATAGCTTTAATGTAATGCCCATCAAATCTCATAATATTATGATGATCGAAATATTGTGGCATTATTTTATCTGGGTGAAATTTTTCAGAAATTTCTTCCAAGATCTCCCCCCACCCTTTTTCCCAGACCTCATTATTATTTTCTCCAGAAACCCTCAAACTTTTTAGATTTATTTTTTCTAATATAGATTTTATAACATTATCTCTATCTTCATCATGTAAAATCTCATACTCAAGTAATTCAAAATCTTTTCCAAATAATTCATCAAACTCAATAGTGGATAGATCAAATTTATCAAGTATATAATTTTTACCGATAAATTTTGTATTTGATAATATATTTTTTTTAGAGTTATTTAGAATATCTTTACAAAAAATTTCTACAGGATACGATCTTGTGAAATTGTTTTTTTTATAATCACCTAGTAATGTTTGTTTTGACGCTAGTATTTTTGAGTCACCATATTTTGACCATAGACTGGGAGAGATAAAGTATGGCTTTCTATTTTCATCTTCATAAGTATCTGAATCTATTTTTTCTTTTGGAATAAACCTAAAATCTAATGATATTCTTATTGAGTTTACATTTTTATATGTTTGGTGAATTATAAACGGGTCTGCAAATATCCATCCAGAATCATCATATTTCACATCTAACTTTTTTAGTTTTCCAATTTTACTATTTCCTTTATCGTAGTCATCTAGTGTATTTAGTAACTCTTTTGGGAAATTACTTGGCTCAAAAAAGTTTATCCCAATATTCTCATAATCTCCCGCAATATGAAGGAATACTATTATGGCTCCTGATGGATCACCAGCCCAAATATCTGTATGTTTTTTTTCTGAGGACCTAGGCCTTTTATCTCCCCCAAATGATCCACTTTGAATTCTTATATTTACAGGAAATTGCACTTTATCAATCTTATTATTTAGATTATTTTTCTCAAATTCTTGATATATTATTTTTTGCAGTTTATTAAATGATAATAAGTTTTCTTTTTTTGGGACAAGCAGTCCATTAGGTGTGATATTCGGTAATTCTTTTATAACTTCTTCGTAGTTTTTATAAAAATTTCTATCAATTTTTATATCTAAATCTGGATTAGATGAAATTAAACAATCCCATACATAATACATAACTGCATTTTGCAATTTATTAATACTCTTTTCATTAATCGCGCAAACCTTAACTAAGCCTTCGTCACGTAAGTTATTTTTACCAGAAAATAACGAGCTCATTCTTTTTTTTCTACTTTCTAGATTTATATTATCTTGCATATATAATTTCCTTATGAATAATCTTTTTCGTACTTTGATCTTGCCTCGTCAATATCACCATAATAGCTTATTTTGCCATTCTTCATGTATATTGCTTTCGTGCATAGTTCTTTAATAAGACTTAAGTCATGCGATGCAAACATCATAATAGAGGAATTATCCATTATCTCCTTAATCCTACTCCTGCTTTTTTTAGAAAACTCTAAATCTCCTGTTGAAAAGAACTCATCAATTAAAAGAATGTCTGGCACACTGTATAATGCCGAAGATAATGCTAATCTTGATTTCATTCCTGATGAATATGTTCTAATTGGTAAACTTAAGAATTGCTCTAGACCAGAAAATTCTTCTGCAGCCATCATAATTTTCTCTTTATCTTTTATCGACTCCCCTCTTATAACTCTAGATAACATGATATTTTCATATCCAGTAGCATCGTCTACAAATCCAAATCCAAGATCGATCATGCTACTAATTTTTCCTTTAATTTGTATCGCACCCGTTGTTGGCATATAGATTCCCGCCAATAATTTCAAAAGAGTAGTTTTACCTGATCCATTTGCGCCTATTATTGCGATTTTATCCCCGGTATTAATATCTATATTTAAATTATCTAATCCCCTAACAACCCGCATCACTTTATTGTCATTAATTTTATTTAATCTTAGCCTTCCAAAGCTAGATATTTTGTTTCTAAATGAAAAATCTGCTCCTTCGTAAATAGGGAAGTCTAATGATACATTCTTTAATTTTATATAAGACGTCATAAGGTTAAACCCAAAAAATAATTCTATTTCTTTTTTTAGAATAAATTAGTACAAATACAATAAATTGTATAAAAGTTATTGAAAGTGCACCACACCAAATGTAAATATCAAATTCTAACCCAATTAAATCATTCCTCACAATACCAACAAAATACGTAAATGGATTTATATAGATATAATTAACATATTCTCCAAGCATTTCTGGCTTCCAGAGTACTGGCGTAAGTAAAAGCATTGGGACCATTAAAGCTTTTATAGTGGGCTCAACATCTCTAAACCTGGCTGCAAAAATACCAATTATTGTAGAATACAATACTGAATTAATAAATATTAATAACATTGCTAGCGGTAAAGTGAAAATAACTCTAATGTTAATTTCAGGCTGCATAATTAATAATAAAATTAATATCAGAGGTAAGTGATGAACAAATAATAGCATATTAAGGTACGATTTTCGTAGCACATGAAATACAGGGGGAGCTGGGTATGCCTTTATTAAAGCTGCACTACCGTAGAAAACCTCTGGCCCATCATTAATTATTGATATTATCCATGTCCATATAACAAAGCCCGAGAATAAGTATAATAGAAAATTTCGCCAATCAAGATTAAATATTGTGCTCCACACTAAACATAGGAGTCCAGCTGATACAGCCATACCAACAACCACCCACCATGGTCCAAGATAAGTCTTACGATATTTTAATTTTAAATCAAAGTACGCTAAATAAGACCATGAATAATAATTCTTCACAGAATATATTAAATCTAAAATTGCATAGTCTTTTTTAAATACATTCATGTTTTTTTATTTAATCTCAATGGATTCTGCAAATTTATCTTGAGATGAAAGACAAACTAAAATTACAATAAATAATCCTAGCATATTATCATAAAAAGCGCTGTTAAATAATGATGAAACAACTACAACTACGAATACTCCTCTTGATAAAATATCATTACTAGAGTCTTTAAATAAAAAGAATAAAAATCCAAAAAATAAAAATAGACCGACACTGCCAAGTTGAGAAGATATACTTAAAAACTCATTATGCGGGTTATTAGTTACATAATGATCAACGTCTTGAGTTGGTTGCTGATTAAAATAGTCAATAGTGCTATTTTTGTAAGAACCTGCTCCTAAACCTAATAAGGGAGCCTTAAAAATATTATCAACACCTATTTTAAACCACATATACCTGTATCCTAATGATGAATTGAAGTTATTCTCGCTAATACGATCCGCATTATCGCTAATAACACCAATTCTAGTTTTTAAATTATCTGAAAACTGCGTAGCAAATACAGTAATGCATAATGCTAACAATAAAACTCTTACTTTGTTATTAGTTATGATTTTATAAAATGAAAAGATCATTAATATCATCATGATAATGTAAGCAGACCTAGAGTCATTTATAAACATCACGTTTACAAATGAAAGAAATGATAGTGGATAATATAATAATATTTTATTTTTCTTGGCAAGGTATAGGCAAAGGAAAGAATAAAACGATAAGATTGTTCCTTGAATAATGTAATTTTGAAATATTGAGGAATTTGTATCTATAATTTTATCTTGAATAACTGCGATTTTTGTATATTGAAGAAAATTATAAAAATACTCAAAGTTTAATATATTGAAAAATTTTAAATAAGAAAGCATTAGAATTAATGATGATCCATAAATAAAGAAATTTATTATAATACTTTCATTTTTTTGAATTTTTATCAAGTAATACAGAAATGGTATGTATATAAACTTAACGTATTTTTTTAAAATTTCTGTAATCTCTTCAATACTAGCTGCACTATAAAAACAAGAAATAAGAAATAAGAAATATATGGAAAAACAAATTTTAAAAATATTTTTCTCAACTAGTACTTTATAACCTTTATTTTTCACACAATAAAATATTGAAACCATAACAGAAAGAAAAAAGAAAAAGTTTGTTCCCGCTGATGAAATAAGTAAAAAAAAGGCAGCCATCGGTAAGATATAAATACTTATATTCTTTATATTATTCGCTATCAAAGACATATTGTTCTACCATCTTCTAAAATATTTGCTTTATTACTATATTTTCTTCTCTTCCAGGCCCATTAGACACTATATCTATTGGCACATTTAAAAACTCTTCAATTGCTTTTATATATATTTTTGCATTCTTAGGAAGATCTTCATAGTTATTAATGCCAGCGATACTTTGCACCCAACCTTCATACTCTTTATAGACTGGCTTGTTATCTTTATAATTCACACAGACTTGTATTTTTTCAAAAGTATCTAAAACATCGAGTTTTGTTAAGCATATGCCAGTAAATCCATTTATTATTATCGAGCGCTTTAAAGACACTAAATCCAGCCAACCACACCTTCTTTGCCTCCCTGTTGTTGCACCTACCTCATGTCCTTTTGTGGACAAAATTTTACCTTGCTCATCAAATAATTCTGTCATAAATGGTCCGGACCCGACTCTCGTTGTATATGCTTTTACTATCGCTAGTACGTAATCTAATTTTTTAGGGGAAACCCCTGAGCCAGTAAATATACCACCTACCGTTGTATTAGATGACGTTACAAAAGGATATGTTCCGTGATCTATATCTAATAGTGTTCCTTGAGCGCCCTCAAAAACTACTTTTTTATTATTTATAAATAGATTTTCAACGTATTCTGGAACATCAATCACATATTCTTTATATACTTGATATTGCTCCAATAGTCTTTCGTGCATTTTATTTGCATCAAAAGTGTCAGCCATATAATAATTCTTTAAAATAAAATTATGATAGTCTAATAATTCTTCAAGTTTTTTTAGAGATACTTCTGGGTTTGATAGATCTCCAAGTCTCAAACCTCTTCTGGAAACTTTATCTTCATAGGCGGGGCCAATACCTCTTCCTGTAGTACCAATTTTATCACTTCCTTTTTTAATCTCTCTAGCTTTATCTAGGGCAATATGAACTGGTAATATTAAAGGACAATTGTCTGAAATAAGCAAACGTCCATCGATACGAACCTGATTTTTTTCTAAGATTTGAAGTTCGTCAGATAGAGCATCTAGCGATAAAACAACACCATTACCAATAATACATTTTACGTTATCATGCAATATACCTGATGGAACAAGATGTAATATTGTAGTTTTATTATCGACTACTAGGGTATGTCCAGCATTGTGGCCGCCTTGGAATCTAACTACTGCATCACACTTTTCAGTAAGTAAATCAACAATCTTTCCTTTTCCTTCGTCCCCCCATTGAGCACCAAGAATAGCTATACTTTTATTCATCGCATACCTCTAAAACCCACTTACCAGAACGATTTACTACCTTTGTTTTATTTGTTTGATATTTTAGTAGATGTCTTGCATCCATACTAAAGCCAATACCAGAAATTCCTTCTTTATCACAATCATATCTACCACCAATTGATGCTGCCTCACTATCATTTTCAATATACGCACTAAATATAATATTATTTTCGTAGTCAAAACCATTTAGTTCACAAAAATCATATTTAATTTCAACATCATTGTGTGACTTAGACACAATATCACTAATTCTAATTATTCTATTAATATCATCTTCGATATTATTATTGAAGAAATTTAATTGCTCAGCATGTTTTAAAATATTCTTTATAGAGCCATGCATTTTTGTGAAGTTTCCAATACACTCTTTGAGAGAGCTATCAATACCCAAATCGCTTAAGTATTTTTTTATTTCCGAAGTAGATTTACTTCTAATTAATTTTTTTATTTGTTTTTCTTGCTCAATCTCTAATTTAGCAAAAAACATTAGCTTTTTGAATATTCCTACATGGCCAATGTCTAAAAATATTTTTTTAGAAGTGAATTTTTTTAACGTGTCTAACATTAGATTAATTAATTCAGCATCGTCAATAACGCTATTACTACCAATTAGTTCGGCGCCTACTTGTATTGGTGTTCTTGATTTTTTAGAATCACGATTTTTTGTTCGCACAACATGATCAAAGTAACAATATCTATTTGTGCCTTCATTATTATATGTTGAATATATTCTAGAGATTTGAGATGTAATATCAGCTCTTAGACCTAATTGCTTTCCAGTCTCTTGGTCCGTTAATTTAAATGTTTGTAAATTTAAATCTTCACTAATATTATTTAGAAGTGAGTCAGAGTATTCTATTAATGGTGGTATTACTAATCCATATCCATAAAATAAGAATGTATCCACCACTTCTCTTCTTTTCATCTCAAGCCAATATGCTTGCTCAGGTAATATATCTTCTATACCTTCTGGTAATATCCATTTGGTGATCGGCATTTTATTTATTATATTTTATTTATAGGATCAGCAGAAAACTTATTTTCCATTTTTAAAGTATTTAAAAAACTCTGAATCAGGAT
>TARA_B110000240_G_scaffold62200_2_pt1 | contig 13306 bp, 9 predicted proteins | sample TARA_B110000240 | Tara Oceans TARA_B110000240 (sample SAMEA4397611) | marine metagenome | biome: Polar Biome; feature: [DCM] deep chlorophyll maximum layer (ENVO:01000326); material: water (ENVO:00002006), including particulate matter (ENVO:01000060) such as... | depth 17 m | reverse complement strand
TAGCCGGTATTGTATTAAGGAAGCCTAACCATGCAGTTTATTATTGCCGATGACCATCCTTTATTTCGTACTGCTATGGCTCATACGTTGCGGCAACGCTTTTCAGGTGCACAAATTTCGGAAGTGGGTAGCTTGCCAGAGCTCTTGAGTTTGTTGAAAACAGGCATAGAAGTAGACCTTCTTTTGCTCGATTTACATATTCCAGAGGCCCATGGGTTTACGGGGTTAGTGCAGGTAAACGAGCACTTTCCAGAGGTGCCCATTATGATCGTGTCGGGCAATGATCATTCAAGTGTCATACATAAAGCTGTGGCTCTAGGTGCGAGTGGTTTCTTACCTAAATCGTCCTCAAATGAAGATATTGCAGTGGCTATTGATGCTGTTGTGCAAGGCCAAGTTTGGATTCCTGCTAACTTGCCCGCGGTTGCAGTAGGGCTCGGAGACGAGCAAACTGCAGAACGCATAGCTTCGTTAACGCCACAACAATTGCGTGTATTAACAATGATTGGCGAAGGGTTGTACAACAAACAAATTGCATCAGAATTGTCGGTGACAGATGCTACTGTGAGGGCCCATGTGACTGAAATTTTCCGTAAATTGGGTGTCACTAATCGCACCCAAGCGGTTATATTTTTCAATCGGTTAAAAGTGGAAGATCCACACCATCAATCTATCTAAGCTGGCTCGGTTTGCCTAAGGCCTTTGGCTGACATCTGCTAAAGCAAGCGATTAATAAGCTTGCGCAATACCGCAGGCTTGAGTGGTTTTTGCACTAAACCAAAACCTGATTCTTTAATGAGATGTTTCATCTCATTACTACGATCTGCAGTAATCACGATGGCAGGGGTATCTTGATCCATTGCCTGTCTAATTTCTGCGATGGCGTCCGTGCCTAAAAGGCCTTGGTCTAAATGGTAATCTGCCAATATTAGTTGTGGCCAAGTTTCAGCAGGCATTGTGGCAATGAAGTCGAGACCCTGTTCTGCACTTGCTACGCAATGAACATCACAACCCCATAAACCTAACATAGATTGCATGCCTTGCTGAATGGTCACTTCATTGTCGATGACTAAGACTTTAAAGCCATTGAGTTGATAGTGGGTTGTTGGTGACTCGATAAGGGTATCTTGTATTTGTTTGAGTGCAGAATTGCCCCACGGAACCAGAATTGAGAACATAGAGCCACGCCCATAATTGGAAACAACCCGCAACTGGTGGGATAACGCGCCTGCTGTCCGTTGGGCAATAGCTAAACCTAAACCAATACCCTTTTGCTGGGCATGGGGGCCGGTTTCTAGGCGCTTAAACTCAATAAATATGTCATCTATGCGGTTTTCGGGTATGCCAAAACCAGTGTCCCATACTTGTATTTCTAAGCCCTGCTCTAATCTTCTACAGCCCAGCATTACCTTGCCTTTTTCGGTGTAACGCACGGCATTGGTTAGGAAGTTTTGCAACACACGGCGCAACATCTTAGGGTCGCTATAAAGTGTTGCTTGGCTGCATTGAAAATGAAAAGCTAAATCCTTTTGTTGACACACTACGGTAAATTCTGTGGCAAGTTGTTGCAGTAGCTGAGCTGCGCAAAAGTGTTGTAGCTGGGGCTCCGTGCCACCACCATCTAGCTTAGAGATTTCAATCAAATCACTAATTAACTGTTCAGCATTAGCCAAAGACGCATCTAAATGTTGCGAAAGTTGTTGGCTTTGAGGGTCTTCTTGTAAATCTGATTGGCGCTGTGCCAGTGCCGTAGAAAATAGTTTTGCGGCGTTTAAAGGTTGCATTAAGTCGTGGCTAGCGGCCGCTAAAAAGTGGGTTTTGCTTTGATGATTCGCGTCGGCTTGGGCCTTAGCCTGTTGTAATTCAAGGTTGACCTGTGACAGCGTGTCAGTACGATCATTAACTCGTTTTTCTAAGTTTTCGTTGGCTTCAATGAGGTCTTTTTCACTTTCTCTTAGCGCTAACTCGGCATGGTGCTGTTCGCTTATATCCACATAGGTATTAACATAACCACCATCGGGCATAGCGTGGCCCTGTACTTCGATCACAGTGCCATCTTCGCGGTAACGAATACTACGATGCTGTTCTCCACGCATAATCATCGCTATGCGCAGTTTAACAATTTGAGCAGGATCGATGGCACCGTATTCACCTTGTAGGGCGCTCAGGTGGATAATTTCTTCAATGGGGGTGCCTACCTTGACGGTGCCTTTAGGAAAATCAAATAGTTCTAAATACCGTTTATTCCACATCACAAGGTTGAGGTCTTTATCAATTACAGTGATGCCTTGGCTCACATTATCAATAGTTGCTTGCAGCAGACCTCGGTTAAAACTTACAGCCTTGGCCGCTTCGCCCACGATGGACACCACATCACTTAAATGCACATCTTTTTGGGTGAGACTAGATTCCACCACAGCTCTTGCAGAAGAGGTACCAATAATACCGCTTAGAGTGCGTTCAAAGTGGCGGATAAGTTGGGCATTGATGGGTGCATTTTTATGTAAGTCTAAGTGAGGTTCTCGAATAGCCAGCTGTTTTAACGATTCCATGGTGGCTCGGTAGCCCAAAAAGCGTTCGAGCAAGGTGAACAAATCATCGACTGAAAGGCCGCTATGATGGCGCTGACTTTCAATAAGCGCAGACTGAGATAAGGTGTCAACGAACAAGTCGGCTTGTATGCGATCAATTAGCCTAGGCGTACTAAACTTAGAAACGATGATATAGAACACCACGTTAAGGCTTAAACTAATAATGGTTGCGTGGGAGATAGGGTCCAGCTGTAAACCAAACAGTGCTGTAGGCCTCAGCCATTCGATACCAAAGGGGCCATGGCTGATAATGTTGCCAGAGAGGTGAAACAATCCAGTCAGGTTGGGTAACAATAAACAATATATCCAAGCAGTAAAGCCAGCTAGTAAACCCACAGTGGCGCCACGCACATGACCTCCGCGCCAGAAAATTCCACCAAACAAGGGTGGACCAAATTGCGCAACGGCTACAAATGCCGACAAACCAATAGACACCAGAGCCGTGCCACTGTCGATGAGTAAATAATAACCGTAGGCTAGGAGTAATACAGCAAAAATACTCAAGCGCCTTAAATTGAGCAGTAGACGACCCAAGTTTTTGTTTTGTGACACATCAACTGCGCGTACATGTAATATAAATGGCATGATAATGTCATTAGTAAGCATGGTGCTTATGGCTATGGTAGACACGGCGACCATACCCATGGCGGCAGAAACACCACCAATATATGCCAAGATAGCGAGGCCAGTTTGCCCCTCAGCCATAGGCATCATCAAAGAATACAAATCTGCATTAGTGGCGGTTCCAGCTAAAGCCTGACTGCCAGCCCAAGCAATAGGAATCATAAACACACACATGCTGATCATATAAAGAGGAAATAACCACCTTGCAGTGGTGATATGTTCTGCATTAGTATTTTCTACTGCCAACATATGAAATTGACGGGGTAGACAAATCACAGCAATGACACCTAACAAGATTTCAATAAGGAAGCTGGTACTAAATGGATTGAATGATGACAAACTACTGCGGTCTTTTTGTTGCTCTAATTGACTAAAAACGTCACCAAACCCATTGTTAATGACATAAGTTGCAAACAATCCGATGGTCACAAAAGCAATGAGCTTAACGAGGGATTCTACTGCAATAGCTAATACCATTCCTGGGTTATGGGCTGATGTGTCAACTTGGCGTGCGCCAAATAAAATACTAAAAATACCAATTAGAATGGCAATCATTAATACCGAAATATCTGCCTGGGACTCACGTAAACCATCTTGGGCCGTTAGTACCGCATAGCTTAGATCAATCGCTTTAAGTTGTAGGGCAATGTAGGGCAGTAGCCCCAAAGTGGCTATGAGGGTAACAATGACTGCGAGCCGCCTACTTTTACCATAACGGGAGGAAATAAAATCAGAAATAGAACCAATATTTTCATGCTGGGCAATAAGCACTATTTTGTAAATGACGCGATGACCCAGCAGGAATAAAAGTATTGGACCAATATAGGCGCCCAAGTAGTCCAATCCCGACGTGGAAGCTCTGCCCACAGAACCATAAAATGTCCAAGAGGTTAAAAAAACGCCCAAGGATAGGCTGTAGATAATGGCCTGAAGGTGTTGGTTTGCATAAGCCCTAAATGACAGAAGTTTATCTCCCAGCTTTGCTACACCAAGCAGTAGGGCAAAGTAAGCCAAAGAGATAAGTAAGAGTGAGCTGCTGCTGAACATAAATAGGGGGCTCAAATATAAGTGTTCGCTAGGGTAGCACGGTCAATGGTAGTCGGTCATTGGTAGGTTTAAAACTGCCAACTGGTCACCTCAAATTACAATTCATCAACTTAGACATAAGTATATGAACCGACATATATCTAATAGCAGCAAGGCCTGTCTGAGGTTACCTTATAAAAAACAAGTATATTCTAAAGCAGAGTCTATTATGACCCCCAGCTCGCAAAAACCGGCTTATCCGGCACCGGGACTAGATACCTTCCCCAAGCTATTGCAGCACAATGCGCGCATGTTCACTGATAAAGACGCCATGCGTGAAAAAGAATTTGGCATTTGGCAGTCATGGACTTGGAGCCAGGTGGCAGACGAAGTTGAGCGGTTTGCCCTTGGTTTGCAAGCTAACGGCGTTAAAGCTGGTGATGTCGTATTGATTGTGAGTGGCAATCGCCCGCGCACTTATTGGACTATGTGTGCTGTGCAATCTCTAGGCGCTGTGCCTGTGCCTACTTACCATGATTCGGTAGCAAGTGAGATGCAATTTGTGATTGAGCATTCTGAAGCTCGAGTGATCGTGGCTGAAGACCAAGAACAAGTAGATAAAATTTTAGATGTGAAAGATCGTTGCCCAGCAGTGGAGTTGGTCATTTATGATGACTCTAGAGGTATGAAGGGTTATGACCCAGAAGTAGTCGAAATCCAAGATTTTGTTACTATACAAGAACAAGGTGAAGCGATTCGGAAAAAGAATCCTAACCAATTCCAAGATCTTGTTAGTAAAGGTAAGGGGGAGGATATATCTATTATCCTTTATACCTCGGGTACCACTGGCAAGCCTAAGGGCGTGGTGTTGACCTACGATAACACCCTGCTCACAGGCTACTATGGCGGTTTGCTTGAAGGCCTTACTGAAAACGAAGAAATACTAGCCTATTTGCCCGTGGCCTGGATTGGCGACCACATCTTCTCTTATGCCCAATCTTATGCCCTGGGTTTTTGTGTTAACTGTGCAGAAAGTTCTGAGACTGTAGCTGCAGACATGCGCGAAATTGGCCCTACCTACTATTTCGCCCCACCTAGGGTGTTTGAAAGCTTATTGACTAACGTGCAGATACGCATGGAAGATGCAGCGCCATTTAAACGCACAATGTTCAAATATTTTATGCAAGTGGCTAAGGAAACGGGTATTAAATTATTAGAAAATAAGCCAGTGAGCATTCTCGATCGTATTAAATACGCCCTAGGTAATGCCTTGGTGTATGCGCCCCTTAAAGATGCCTTGGGTATGGGCCGTGTGCGTTTAGCCTATACCGCAGGCGAAGCCATTGGTGGTGAGATTTTTGATTTCTACCGGTCCTTAGGCATCAACATTAAGCAGCTTTATGGCCAAACTGAATCATCAGTGTTTATTACAGTGCAGCCGGACGGAGAGGTTTTCCCAGACACAGTGGGCACTCCAAGTCCAGGTGTTGAGCTGAAAATTGCTGATAATGGCGAAGTAATCTATCGCAGTCCGGGTGCTTTTCACAGTTATTTTAAAAACCCTGAATCTACAGCATCCACGAAAACGTCTGAAGGTTGGGTGCACACAGGTGATGCTGGCTTTATGACTCCAAATGGCCACTTGCGCATTATCGATCGAGCCAAAGATGTGGGAACTTTTAATAGCGGCAAGATGTTCGCACCTAAATACATTGAAAATAAACTCAAATTTTTCCCTCATATTCAAGAAGCCGTAACCTTTGGTGATGGTCGTGATGACTGCATGGTCTTCATCAATATAGATTTAAGTGCGGTGGGTAACTGGGCCGAAAGAAACAACATAGCCTATGCGTCTTATCAAGAACTAGCCGCACACCCTGAAGTTAACAAAATGGTTGCCCAAAGCGTTTCTGAGGTGAATAAATCTTTGCTGGACGACGAAATGTTGGCCCATTCACAGATTAGCCGCTTCCTGATTTTACACAAAGAGCTGGACGCTGATGACGGTGAATTAACCCGCACAAAAAAGGTCAAGCGCAAGCTTATTAACGACCGTTACAAGGTGCTGATTGATGCCCTGTATGAAGGTAAAACTCAATGTTTTATTGAAACCGAAGTGGCTTTTGAAGATGGTCGCGTTGGTAAGATTTCCGGTGACATCAGTATCCATGATGCCAAAACTTATAACCCAGTAGCCCAAGTGAGCTGAGCCATGACTGAACCATTGCAACGAATGGAAGCGGCCTCAAAACTGCTAGAGCTAAAGAATATTGACTTGTCTTTTGGTGGTGTCAAAGCCATCAGCAATATTAGCTTTGACGTCATGGAAGGCGAAGTCCGCGCCATCATTGGTCCCAATGGAGCTGGTAAAAGCTCCTTGCTTAATGTCATCAACGGCTTCTATCACCCCCAACAAGGCGAAATTTGGTTTGACGGTAAGCAGCGTCATTCCATGAAGCCTTATCAAATTGCTTACCAAGGCATTGCGCGCACCTTCCAAAACATTGCCTTGTTTAAAGGCATGAGTGTGTTGGACAACATTATGACTGGGCGCTTTACCCACATGCATAAAAATATTTTGTGGCAAGCTCTGTGGAAAGGCCCGGCAGAACAAGAAGAAATTGAAAACCGTGAGTTTGTTGAGCACATTATTGATTTTTTAGAGATTCAAGCGATTCGTAAAACCCCTGTGGGGCGCTTGCCTTACGGTTTACAAAAGCGTGTTGAGTTGGGTCGTGCCTTAGCTGCACAACCAAAAATGCTGTTACTTGATGAACCCATGGCGGGTATGAACGTAGAGGAAAAAGAGGACATGTGCCGCTTTATCTTAGACGTCAACGACACTTTTGGCACCACCATTGCCCTCATTGAACATGACATGGGTGTAGTGATGGACATAGCAGACCGTGTAGTAGTGTTAGATTATGGCCGAAAAATTGGTGACGGCACCCCAGAAGTGGTGCGTAACGATCAAACTGTAATTGATGCCTATCTTGGCGTGAGTCATTAAAGGGATTATGTATGAGTGCTGATTTTTTATATACCATCGAAGTGATACTCAACGGCCTAATGGCGGGTGTGATGTATTCTTTGGTGGCCCTTGGCTTTGTGCTGATTTTTAAGGCCTCTGGAATTTTTAACTATGCGCAAGGGGTAATGGCGTTATTTGCTGCCCTTACATTGGTGGGTATTCAAACTGGACAAATACCTTTTGCGCACCTTATTAATGCCATTTTTGGCACCAATGTGCATCACTTTGGATGGCAGGTGCCTACAGTATTAGCTATTGCTTTAACGATAGGTGTGATGGTGGTGTTTGCCATTATCGTAGAACGTTACATATTGCATCACTTAGTTAACCAAGAGCCTATTATTTTGTTTATGGCCACCATTGGGTTAGCTTACTTTATGGAAGGTTTTGGCGACATCATGTGGGGCAGTGACATTAAAACCTTGGATGTGGGGTTGCCCTCTGGCGGCTCGCTTTGGTTAGAGGAGTTCACCTTAGGTTGGGCCGCAGAAGGCGAGCAGTATTACGGTATGTACCTCGACAAACTCGATATGGTGGCCAGCTTAGTAGCCATAGTGTTAGTGGTTTCATTAACGATATTTAGCCAATACACCACCACTGGACGTGCCCTACGAGCAGTGGCAGATGACCATCAGGCTGCCTTGTCTGTGGGTATTTCCCTGCGCACCATCTGGGTGATTGTTTGGTCTATAGCGGGTTTTGTGGCTTTAGTCGCAGGTATTATGTGGGGTGCTAAATCTGGTGTGCAGTTCTCACTTTCTCTAATCGCCTTAAAAGCTTTGCCGGTATTAATATTGGGTGGTTTTACCTCCATCCCAGGCGCTATTATCGGTGGTTTGATTATTGGTGTAGGCGAGAAATTATTTGAGTATACCATTGGCCCATTAGTTGGTGGAGCCACGGAAAACTGGTTTGCTTATGTGCTGGCTCTGATGTTCCTTGTGTTTAGACCACAAGGGTTATTTGGCGAAAAGATTATAGAAAGGGTGTAACAGATGTTTTATCGCGAATCTGGTGATTTTAAAAAGACTTACCAAAAAGACAGCCAAACCTTTCCTATCAAGTTTGACCGCTGGCGCTATTATTTTGTGATGTTGGTGGCCTTCATTGTCATCCCCATGTTTCTTACGGACTATACCGCCAATGCCGTGATGATTCCTTTTTTAGTCTGGTCTATTGCTGCCCTAGGGCTTAATATTTTGGTAGGTTATTGCGGCCAGTTATCCTTAGGTACTGGTGGATTTATGGCCGTAGGCGCTTACGCCACCTATAAGTTGATGACTGCATTTCCAGGTATGGACATGGTTAGCGTCATCCTGCTATCGGGGTTAATAACCGCAGCAGTAGGGGCCTTGTTTGGTTTGCCTAGTTTGCGAATTAAAGGTTTCTACCTTGCTGTAGCCACTCTGGCAGCACAGTTCTTCTTGGTATGGTTACTGAATAAAGTGCCTTGGTTTTATAACAACTCATCGTCTGGTCAAATCAGCGCGCCAGAGCGTGAGTTGTTTGGCGTTATCGTTACCGGGCCCCATGCAACTCCGGTTGCGGCTTATTTGTTCTGTTTAATCTTTGCTGTAGGTGTAGCTTGGGTTGCACGCAATCTCACCCGTGGACGTCTGGGGCGAAGCTGGATGGCTATTCGAGATATGGACATTGCAGCCGAGATCATTGGTGTCAATCCGTTGATGGCTAAGCTCTCAGCTTTTGCTGTGTCGTCTTTCTTTGTGGGCATCTCAGGTGCTTTGTTGTTTTCTGTTTATTTTGGTGCAGCAGAAGTGACCGATACCTTTGGTATTAGCGTGTCTTTTTCTGTGTTGTTTATGATCATCATAGGTGGCCTCGGTTCAATCTTTGGTAGTTTCGTGGGTGCAGCATTTATGGTGCTAATGCCCGTCTTACTAAAGAATGTATTGGTCGGTGGTATGGGTTGGCCTACGGATTTGGCAGCTCATTTTGAGTACATCATTGTCGGTGGCCTCATCTTATTATTCCTTATTGTAGAACCTCACGGGCTGGCACAAATGGCTCGCGTTTTAAAAGAGAAATTACGGCTTTGGCCGTTCCCACACTAGGTTGGTTACATTAAACCTCTTAGGCCTAATGTAACCAACCTAGTGTTACTTCATGCTCATTTGAGCACAATAAAAATAAGTCGAAACCTTAGGAGGATGACGACATGAAATTTACTAAACTAGCTACTGTGGCCTTAGCTACTATTGCTGTATCGGTGCCCGTAGCAGCCGATCTAATGTTCCCTTCATTAAGCTACCGTACAGGCCCATACGCGGCCGGTGGTGCGCCGTTTGCTGATGGTTACGCTGACTTCTTTACCTTAATGAATGAACGCGATGGAGGCATCGGTGGCGCCAAAGTTGTCCTTGAAGAGTGTGAAACTGGTTTTTCTACACCCAAAGGTGTTGAATGTTATGAAGCCACTAAAAACGATGGTGCATTGTTGTACCAGCCTCTTTCAACGGGCATGACCTACCAGTTAATCCCCAAAGCTACAGCTGATGGCATTCCTATTTTGACTTCTGGCTATGGCCGTACTGCTGCATCTGATGGCACAGTATTTCCATGGGTATTTAACTTCCCTACTAACTATTGGGCCGGTGCTAGTCGCATTATCAACCATATCCTTGATAATAATGACGGCAGCCTTAAAGGCAAGAGTGTTGCCTTGCTTTATCATAACTCTGGTTATGGTAAAGAGCCTATTCGTACCTTGGAAGCTTTGGCTGAAAAGCATGGTTTTGCGCTGACATTATTGCCAGTAGATCACCCAGGTCAAGAGCAAAAGTCACAATGGTTACAAATTCGTCGTGAACGCCCAGATTTCCTACTAATGTGGGGTTGGGGCGTGATGAACCAAGTAGCTATGCAAGAAGCATCTAATATTCGCTTCCCAATGGAGAACTTCTATGGCATTTGGTGGTCAGGTACTGAGATAGACGTTCTTCCAGGCATGGCATCCCATGGCTATAAAGCGGCGAACTTCAGTGTGGTTGGTAGTGACTTCGCGATCTACGACGATTTGCAAAAGCACGTTATCGACAAAGGTTTGGCCGCAGGTACCGGTGCTAATGTAGGTTCGGTTATTTATAACCGTGGTCTATATGCTGGTATGGTCGCAGCAGAAGCTGTCCGCAACGCCCAAAGCATCCATGGAGTGGCAGACATTACCGCAGCCATGATGCGTGATGGTTTGGATTCACTCAACATGGACAACGCCGCTTATGCTCGTAATGGTATGACAGGCTTTGGTCCTGAGTTTGCTGTGACTTGTGAAAACCATGGTGGTAATGGCATGGCAATAATCCAAGAGTGGGACGGTAACACCCAGTCATGGAACATGATTAGTGGTTTTGAAGCGCCTGATATGGAGCTAATCGCGCCGCTAATTAAAGCGGATGCTGAAGCTTACGCTGCAGAAAACAACATCACTCCGCGTGACTGTTAAGAGTTAAGTTAATTTCTTAACTAAGCGAGGTGCCCGTTTTAAACGGGTGCCTCGACTTTTAATTTTCACTAAAACAGATTGTTTTGCTGGTGATAGGATAAAATCATGACCACAGGAAAAGCACCGATACTGGCCATCAACAATATCGAGGTCATTTATGACCACGTGATATTGGTTTTGAAGGGCGTATCTTTAGAAGTGCATGAAAAAGGCATTGTGGCCTTGCTTGGCGCCAACGGCGCTGGTAAATCTACCACCATTAAAGCGATCTCTAATTTATTGGCTTCCGAGCGCGGGGTCGTGACCAAGGGCACTATTGAATTTGAAGGCCAAGATATTAATGCGAGCAACCCTGCTGATTTAGTTGAGATGGGTGTAGTGCAGGTGATGGAAGGTCGCCATTGTTTTGAGCACCTAACCATTGAAGAAAACTTGCTGGTAGGGGCATACACTCGCCGCGATGGTCGACGTAGTGTGCAAGAAAGTTTAGATTTGGTATATGAGTACTTTCCACGTTTAAAAGAGCGACGTAAAAGTCAGGCCGGTTACACCTCTGGTGGTGAGCAACAAATGTGTGCCATTGGCCGTGCTTTAATGGCCAATCCCCACATGATTTTGCTGGATGAGCCATCTATGGGTTTAGCGCCTCAGTTGGTGGAAGAGATTTTCGAAATTGTTAAAAAACTTAACGAAGAGCAGGGTGTAACCTTTTTGTTGGCCGAGCAAAACACCGCAGTGGCACTGCGTTACGCCACTTATGGCTATATTATGGAAAATGGCCGGGTAGTGATGGATGGCAAAGCCAGCGACTTACGTGAAAACGAAGACGTTAAAGAATTCTACTTAGGTGTAAGTGATGGTGAAAAGAAGAGTTTCCGTGATGTGAAGCAGTATCGACGCCGCAAGCGTTGGTTGGCTTAATTATCGATGATAAAGGACACGCCATGACTGATTTTTATGACAAGCTAGAAACTCGTGACCCTAGTAAGCGTCAAGCTGAGCAGGTCCAAGCGCTATCTAACCAAGTGGCTCATGCTCAGGCGACATGCCCTGCGTGGGCAGATATCCTGCAAGCAGTCAGCGCCTCTGATATTACCTCAGCAGAGTCCTTCGCAGCCTTGCCAATTACTCGTAAATCTAGCCTCATTGAATTGCAAAAGAACAGCATGCCCTTTGGTGGTTTGGTGAGTTCTGAAGCAGCACCACTAGCTTACGTATTCACATCGCCAGGGCCTATCAACGAACCAGGCTTTGACGTGCCAGACCATTGGCACTTTGCAAGAGCGCTTTACGCTGGTGGGTTGCGTAAAGGCGATTTGGTTCACAATACTTTTTCCTATCACTTCACGCCAGCAGGCATGATGTTTGATAATGCCGCAAAGGCCTTAGGCTGCACGGTCATTGCTGCCGGCGTGGGTAATAGCGAGATGCAAGCTCAAAGTATTGCAGCCCTTAAGCCTAAGGCTTATGTGGGTACACCATCATTTTTTAAAATTGTGTTAGAAAAGGCTGATGAACTAGGCTTAGATGTAAATTCCGTTACCCATGCAGTGGTTAGTGGTGAACCGTTTTTTCCAGCCCAACAAGCCTTCTTCAAAGCTCGTGGTCTGCAAGTATTACAAGGTTATGCAACGGCAGACCTAGGCAGTATTGCCTACGAAACATCGGCTCAAGAAGGCATGGTGATTGACGAAGAGGTGTATTTAGAAATTGTGCGCCCGGGCACTGGAGACCTTGTGGCAGATGGTGAAGTAGGGGAGGTGGTGGTGACTAACTTTAACCCCCATTACCCGCTTATCCGTTTTGCTACGGGCGACATGTCCGCCATAATGGCAGGCCAAAGCCCTTGTGGACGGACTAATAAACGTATTAAAGGTTGGATGGGGCGTGCTGATCAAGCCATTAAAGTACGAGGTATGTTTGTTCGCCCAGAGCAAGTAGCAAACTTAGTTGCCAAGCATGAGCAATTGGTAAAAGTTCGCCTACAGGTGACCCAGGTGGATGGCCAAGACAACCTACAAGTATTGTGTGAAACCACGGTCATTTCGTCTGAGATGGCGGCCCAAATAACTCACAGTGTGCGTAGTGTTTTGCATCTTCGAGGTGGAGTGGTGCTGCAAGAAGTTGGCAGTCTGCCTAACGACGGTATAGTCATTCACGATCAACGTGAGCATTAGCATTTTGGTTTGTGGTTCTCGGCCTTTACGTAAAAATTAATTAAACGTCGAATAAATAAAGAAGACAACGCAGTTTATTGCATACAGCACAGCGATGGGTTTGGTGTTGGCGCGAGCAATGTGGCTACCCTTGATGTGATAATTGCCTTGCATAACCAACAGTGTGCCCGAAACTGGGTTGATAGAACTACCTAAACCCCACGCCGATAGAAAGGTCATGGCAAGCAAATTTGGGTCAGGTTCTAACGTCAGTATTAACGGCGCTATCACCGCCATGATCATAATGACATGCACGCCTAAACGAGCCGCTATCAAGCAACAGCCTAAGGTCAAACACGCTTCAAGTGGACCATAATGGGTAAAAGGTAGCCATGGTGGTGTTATTTTAAACAGCGCT
>TARA_B110000240_G_scaffold144414_1_pt1 | contig 13323 bp, 9 predicted proteins | sample TARA_B110000240 | Tara Oceans TARA_B110000240 (sample SAMEA4397611) | marine metagenome | biome: Polar Biome; feature: [DCM] deep chlorophyll maximum layer (ENVO:01000326); material: water (ENVO:00002006), including particulate matter (ENVO:01000060) such as... | depth 17 m | reverse complement strand
CGGCGTGCCGTGCGATTGGACGCGATACCCCGGCTTGTGCGCTTCGAGCACCCGTGGTACCGGTCGGCAAATACGGCGGAAACACGGTGTGCAACGAGACCCGGTTTCGTGCACGACCGGCACTTCATTGGGGACCTTCCGCAATCGTCGCTTTCGGAAACCGAGCGCCGTACGCGATTGGAAAATGCCGTGATTACGCGCACCATGAACGAGATGGGCTCAGGCGCCTTGGCCTTGACCGCGGCGTTGATCACATCCTCGACCTTCTTGCCGAGGGCGTGCTCCTCGATGTACTCCTGGATGCTCATGTTGTCTGAACGGATGGATCGGATAAGGACGGGACGTCGAGTGCGACGAGTGTGAGCGGGTGCGCGTCGGGGAGCGACCTGGTGAGTGGTTTGGGCGCAGTTCATGTGTGGGCCCTCGGAAAACGAGATTCCGTTTTCGCTTTCTAATCCATCCGGGCATCCAGAGCGGCGGTTCCTCACAAGGGTTGAGTCTCCTTTTCTTGCATAATGTGACCATCTCACCCCTGTCCTCCCCATGACGATCTGTGCCTCGACAACCGAAGCTCGGAGTCGGGGGACCGGGACTTGCGGCAGTCTGTTGTAAACTTAACAGAAGTCCCTTCAACACTTTTGCATCGCACGCAACACACACGCGCTTCGTACCATGGCGAAGCGCCAGAAGACCGGGAAGACCCTGGTGTTGTTCGACGTGGACGGTACCCTTACCGTTCCCCGCAAGGTGCGTCGTGCGCTGTGTGTGCCCGCCGCGCGGCGCGGACAACGAAGTCACGCGAATCGACATCGAATACACGAAATGCGCACGATCGCGCGTGCGCGTCCCACCCGAACCAGACCTAACCGACTCCATACCCACCCGTACCATCCCTCGACACCCACAGAAAGCCGATGAGACGATGCTTAAGTTCATGAAGGACTTGCAGGAGGTACGTGACCCCCACGCGGGTTCGCGGGGACGCGGGGAGCCCGCGGCCCCGATCTTTCGCATCCCCGTTTATGGGCACCCATCATGATTTCCTGATTTATTTCCCGAGGCGCCGCGCCGTAATAATGCGACGCCGCGTTTCACCCCAGCACAATCGTGTGGAGCGTGTGCGTATCACCACGACGCGCGTGTGGTGCTATCCCTCCGTCACGGCGATCAACACACCGCTGATTGTGTCCGTGACCGCGCGCGCGACTGAGACGCGTCGACGCGATTTTTACCGACCATGCACTGATCCACTAATCCCATTTATGCTTCCACTACCCTAAAAACACCCGTGTACCCCACCCCTCGGGATCCAAACCCAACCGCAGAAAGTAACCGTCGGCATCGTGGGCGGTTCCGATCTCGTGAAAATCGAGGAGCAGCTCGGGGAGGACGCGGCGAGTACGTACGACTACCTTTTCTCCGAGAACGGCTTGATGGCGTTCAAGAAGGGCGCGCTTTTAAAAGCCACTTCGTTCGTGGATCACTTGGGCGAGGACAAACTCCAGAAACTGCTGAACTTCATTTTGATCTACATCGCCAACCTTGATATCCCGATCAAACGCGGGACCTTCGTCGAGTTCAGGAACGGTATGCTGAACGTCAGCCCTATCGGCCGGAACTGCAGCCAGTCCGAGCGGGACGAGTTCGAAAAGTTCGACCTCGCCGCCGGAATACGGGCGAAGTTCGTGAAAGTGCTGCAAACGCAATTCGAGGAGTACGACCTGACGTACTCCGTGGGCGGACAAATTTCTTTCGACGTGTTCCCCAAAGGGTGGGACAAGACGTACTGCTTGCAGTTCGTGACGAACGACTTCGACGACATCCACTTCTTCGGGGACAAGACGTACGCCGGCGGGAACGACCACGAGATTTTCGAAAGCGAACGCACAATCGGGCACACCGTGAGCTCGCCCGAAGATACCAGGAAGCAGGTGCAGACGCATATTCTGGACAAACTGTGATGGAGGGATTGGAAAGGAAAAAGGGAGTCCTATATTCTGGACATAGTGCGAGGTCAATCCATCCTTGATGAGTGCATGCTAGTGTTATAAAGACAGACCTCAAGATATACAACGCACACTATACACTAGTCCAACTCGTCTAGGCACGTATCGTCGGCGACGGGCGCTACGGGCGTTGCCTTTTCCACGCGCGCGTCCCCCGTCGACGGCTGCGCGTTTTCGTCGCTCTCCGCTTCGGTCGTCTCCGTCTCAAGAGCTTGAGCGCCTTTAGCGCTTTCCGCAGCGCGTCCAGCCGCTCCGCCTCGGCCCTGACCTTGCGTCATTTCCGAAAGCCCGACCAGCAAATCGAGTGGTCCGTTGGATGTTGATGCATCAAAAGTGTTCGGCTCACCACGGGCGGGCCCGCCGAGCGCCTGCCAAGGTTTGGTGGACACCACCGCTTCTCGTTCGTCGGAACGTCTTTCCTCCGCCAGCGCCGTTCGCGCGGCGGTGAGCTCGGGCGGCTCCTCCTCCCCCGGCCGCGCTTCGTACATCGCCAGCTTGGCTCTAGCGGCTACTAACTCGGGTGGTTCCTCTTCGCACTCGTACTCCCCATCGCTGTCACTCAGCCCGAGGTCCGCCAGCGCTTTCTTGCCCTTCTCCGCTAACGCTTCCCGCTTCGCCCGCGATTTCTCCCTCAAGTTCGCTAAATACGCGTGGTCCCGTTTCTGCTTGGCGACCTCGGCGTCCTTGAACCGCGCGCGCGCGTTTTTCTCAGCCTCCAGCCCGCCAACAACCCAGGCTTCCGCGCACACGCGTTCCAGGGGGAAAACGGGCCGGTCGTCGAGGTAGGAAAGCGTCGGAACGGCGGCGATCATCCGCTTGCGGTACTGCCGCACCTGTGAAACAATCGGGTTGCCTTGGGCGTATAAACACGCGAGCGCCGGAATCGACGCGCACAACGCGAGGAACGCCTCCGGGTCGCCGTCGATGTCGTTCTGGCTCACATCCAGGGTCGTGAGCTGAGGGCATTTCGCCAACTCTGAGATGCTCTCCAGGGTCTTCAGCTTGCACCCGCTGGCTTGCAGCGTGGAAAGCTCCGTTAAGTGCGCCACGTTTCCCACGTGTGACAGGTTGGTGTTTGACAAATTCAGCGTCGAAAGCGATGGCGGAAGCGACGGCGGAATCCCGGTGATCATGTTCTGCTGCGCGAACAAACACTTCAGCTTCACGCATGTGCTCAGACCCTCCAGATTCTCCAGGCCGTTGCCCTCCAGAAACAGGGATTTCAACCCGGTGTACGCCTCCAAGTTCTGTATGCGATCGAAGCCTTGGAAGTGCAGGTACAACTTGTCGTTCAACGAAGGCGTGCCGTACCCGCCGTTCTCCTTGCAGTGCGCTTTCAGCCACTTCGCGGTCATCTCCGCCATCCTCGATGTGAGTTGAGTCAACCCTCCGCCGAGTCAACACAACAACCTGACGCGCGCGACCTGCACCCACCGCGTGTCGTTGTGACCGGGTGCTCCAGATCTCGCCCGTTGACCGATTTGGGAACAGTCGGTCGCTCGAAATCATAATTTCGATAATCACGTGGTGTGGTGCACGAGGGCATTGGGGCCCGCGCACAACAGCACGGGCGCGCGGGATTTCGGGTGGCGACGCGCACCGCGACCCGTACCACTCGCCATGCCATTCGGGTTCAGCATGGGAGAGGTGGTTGTTACGCTCGGCGTGGTCGCGGTTGCGTTCGGGCCCAAGGACGTTCCAGTCATCGCACGGGGGTTGGGACGCGCGGCGGGGCAAGCAGTCGGTGCGGTTCTCTACCTTAGCGCGCGCGTGACTTTCTTCACCCGGCGGTTCCACGCAACATCTCGCTCTACCCATCCGCGCACACGACTGACGTCACGCAAGTCCCTAAACACCCTAAACCCTAACCCCCTCCCAGGCTACGTCGGTTTGATGAGCGCGAACGCGGACAAGTTGGCGCGAAACGCGAGGGTGCACGAGCTGCATCTCGAGATGAAAACATCCGTCAGCGACTTGGTCGGGGTGACGAACGAAATCCGCCGAGGGATGGACCCGCTTACCGTGGGGCGGGAGATGATGGCGAAGCAGGAGCGGAATAGAGTGAGTAAGGAGAGTACGTCGAAGGAGAGTACGTCTTTTTCGTCATCAGACACGAACAGAATGAGCGCGACGGATTCGTCTACAACTGAAAGGACGTCGTCTAATCAATTTCAACCCGCGGCGGCGCGCGCGATGAGTGCGCATCAGTCAGGAAGGAATCTCTCGACAGCGAACGAACGATTTGATACCACAAGTCGCGACTCTTTGTCCGGGCCATCGCACCTGCCCTTCTCGGCGCTTTCTCTGGGGCGAATCAAACGCCAAGGCCCGGCAATCGGCGGCGGCGATATTTTATCCGACTCATTGGACGAACAGCGCGTCGCGGCGGATGCGTTTCGGCTCGCCGCGACCGGACAACTGAACGACGCGGTTTCCAAACGAACAGACGCGTTTCGAATGCAGGGAGACCAGGTGGTGAATGACCGGTAGGGTGGTTTAGTGAGAAGTGTACAGTGTACGGTGTGTAGGGCTAATAGGTAGACTAGGAACAGATTGCGGTTTAGCAACTTTCTTTTTACTTCACTTTGATTTCGCTGCAATCACTTCAGCACCGCCGACAGATTTGCCACAGGCGAACGCGCGTAGTTGTCCGCGGTACACGCGATGCGGTGGCCCTCGATGACGCGGATCGTGGCGATCGCGCTGGCGTGCGCGTTCGCGTCAGTCAGCGCGACCGACGTCCCGAAGGGCGTGAGGGTCACGCTCACCACGGAGTGGCCGGTACGCACACGCCGATTGTTTCCACGTCTCGTCAGATCCATCGTTCTTCCAAACGCTGAACCTTCTTCGCGACGCCGCGCGTCGCCCTTATACCTGACGTACCTGACCCTGACGTACACCCCACCCACAAAAGGCCACCTCTGTTGTGTTGGAAACCGCGGAGTTCTTCGCGGACGAGAGCGATGACGCTTATTGGCGGTTCGTGGAGGTTTGGGTCGCCACGGCCGGGTCTGTCGATGCCAAAGTCGATTTCGACGCACCGGATTTCTTCGCGACATGCGCGTCGCGTCTCGCGGACGCCGCGCGGAGCACCACCAACAGCACACTCTCCATGGGGGTTCTGGAGCTTTCGCTCGGGGTACGACGGTACTCCCCGAGGCTGGAGATGTTCCGCACGCTAGCGGCGACGGAGTTTGGTGATGTGGATACTTCTTCTTCTGTGATTGGTTTCGACGACGCAGGCGACAAAAAAAAAGAGTGCTGCCGCGCGAAATTCGGCGACGCGACAGCGAGTGACGTTGGGACGCTTGAAACGATGCTGCGCGATGTGACCGGGCTCAACACCTCCGTTGAGCCCGAAAAACGACGATGCTCGATGTACCAGGAATCGAAGTTCGATCACGTCTATCCCGCCCCCGCCCCCGCGACCGCCCCTGAGTTTGGTAACGACCCCGGGGTCGGGACGGGGTCGGGTTTTGGCGCACAAAAAACTCCGCCGACGGTAACCCTGTACGCGTCCCTGGGAAGCGACTGTTTCGGGGGGTTCCACGAAACCCTTGCCCGGTTCGCCAAAAATGCCTCGGTGGTTTACGTGCACCGGCCGGTGGTGCTTGAATCGCAGTGCGCGCACCAAGCCGACGGGTGTGTCGCGCTGGGCGCTTTTGGTGCGAGTGATCACGGGGCTTACGGGAAGCACCGGGGTGACGACGAAGTGACTCAAAAAAGCGAAAAGGGGTTGGAAAGAAGAAGCGCGCCGCGCCTCGCCGCCGCCGGCTTCGGCGTCGAGATGGCCATTAAGAACATGGAATACAAAGCGGTTGACGATTCGGGTGGTGGTGGTGGTAGTGACAAGGCATCTGGTGACGGAAGTGACAAGGATTCCGTCCCCGGGTCCGACACCGAACACGGAAAGGAAACCCCCGAGGCGCACCTTTTGGAGGTGAAAAACCTCGGCTTGCAAGCCACGCAGCGCGTGGTGGACTCGGCGGATCCGCTGCAGGCGATGATTGATTTATCCTTCAACTTCCCGGAAATCGCGCCTGCGTTGTCGCACACCACGGTGGACGACCTCACACGAAGTGCGGTGATGGAAAACACGCAGAAGCTGTCCGGGGGCGGGTCCTTGGTGCTTTCGCTGAACGGCGAACCCCTGGAGATGGATGTGGTTAACATTTTTGTTTTGCTCGACCGGATCTGCGACGAGCTGAAAATCGCAAGCGTGTTTCGCGACGTCGATGGGCTGGATTCGTTAGCGGTGAAGAAACTGTTGAGGCTACGGATGCCTGCGCAAGGGTCCAGTGGCAGTAGCTCAGGTGGTCACGACGACCCGCCCCGGCTCGATATCGTTTTGTTCACGGAAACCGCGCCCGTGAAGTTCGGGAACGACGTGGAGAAAGACGGGGCGTACAAAAAGTGGGACAAATCGGTAACGGGCTTGGTTTCGCAAACCACGCAAAGAAACGGGCCTCCGCAGGTGCGACGGAACCTGCTGAACATCATCGCGGTTGTGAGGCTGGGGGAGGGTGATGTTGATCCAAACACAAGAGCGTCGTGGGCGTTCGTGGACGCGCTCGGGCAGGCGAGCGAGCAGGGCATCGGTGCTCGGGTCGCGCACGTTTTGCTGCCCGACGATTCCGAGGTTGAGGTTGGGGATGCGCAAAATGCCAATCACGCTTCCGCGGCAAACACGCGGCAAACCGACCCCAGCCTTCCTCCCGGTGTTTCAATCGCCACAGCGATGGCCAGGGCGCACGCGGTGCTCGCGCGGCGGTTCGGGGGAAGGTACGCGATGTTGTTTCTGAAGGACGCGAACGAAGCGCGACCGGTTCAACGTGAGGCGGGGAACCCGTTCGCGCCGCCGTTGCGGTCGGGGGCGCCGCGTTGGAGTGACTGCGAGCGAGCCTTTGCGAAGGCGCACAAACGAGGCTTCAGAGCCAGGGCCAAATATGAGTTCAAAAAAAAAACGGGAAAGGACAAGAAACACGCGCCGAACGTGGACGACGACGCCGTGGCAAAGGACCTCGCCGTGACGTTGGGTGATATCGCCGATTTAACCGCGAGCTCGTCCGCCGCGAAGTACGTCACCGACGCCACGAGCTTTCTGGAACGCCGAGGAGTGGAGGGACCCGCCGGGCTGGTCAACGGTTTGTACTTCACCGCGCAACACGCGCAGGCCATGGGGGCTGATTTGACCTCCCTGGCGTTCCACTACGCGCAGCGAGAGCTGGCCGCCGCCGCCAGGGCGGTGTTTTCGGGCGAGCTCACCGACGAACTCGCCGACGCCGACCCCCGGGGTGCGTACGGGTGGGCGCACAGAAACGCGGTTACGAAACGAAGTGCGTTTCTCGAAAAAAGCAGGGACACGACGTACGTAGTCATGAAGCCGCCTGCTGATAATACCCTGTTTGCGTACCTTGGTGATGGTGGTACGTCACAAACGGGTGATGGGGATGGTACGAAAGTATGGCCAGGCGTCACCGCGTGGGTCGTGGCGGACGCCGGGACTGAGTCTGGCGCGGCGTTGATCGCCGCGGCGCGAGGGTTTTTGGCGCGCGACGGCGCAGCGAGTGACAGGGACGCTTCACAAACGGATCTTCCAAAGCCGAATTCGCCGTCCGCGCGCGTGGCGGTGCTGCACCCTCCGACGGAGGGTGCGCCGTGTTCGAACGCGCTTCTTGCGAAACAAGGCAAGTTCGTGGTAAATACGATCGGACAAAATCTCGCACAACGTGTTTTCGAAAAAAACACTAACGTCACCGGGTTGGTCATAATAAACGGCCGAGTGGTGGAGGTTTATAACTCACAAAACCTGGACGCCGACGACATCGCTGCGCTGGTTTCCTTTGAAGCCACCGCGAGGGGCGACGCGATCGCGGCGGTGCGCTTTGTCGATGTGGATGATACGGATGAAACGGAGAAAACGAAGGGCAAGAAACCATGGGGTAAAAAAGAAACCTGGAAACCACGGGGTAAAAAAGATTCAAAAGCGCGCTCACCGAGCACCCGCACGCAAATGGCCGACACCTGCATGCACGCCGTGTCTCTCGTTGCGCGGCGGCACTTCCTCCACGAAAAGACCGGCGCCGGCGCGAAAGGCCAAGTCGTGGATTTGCAATTTCTGGAATCGCGTCGGGCGAGTTTCGTTTCCTCCGACAGCTCGGGCAGCGACGAAACGCAAACTCAAGAAACCGCGTTGATCACCCTGGAGGCGGTGCTTGACCCGCTGAGCCCTGAAGCGAGACGCGTGGCGCCTGTTTTGAAAATCTTGAGGGACGCGCTCGCGCCGCACGTTTGCGTGCGCGTTATTCTCAACCCCAAGCTGAATTTAGAAAAACTGCCGCTCAACTCGTTTTACCGGTACGCCGAACCGGGGTTTAGGTTTCCGAAAAGTGGAAGTGCTGGTACGGGTGTTACAGATCCAAAGAACGGTAAAACTGGTACTGCTCCAAGGAGCGGTAACACCCTCAACACTCCAACCGATGAAAACACCCTCACCCCGCACGCGTTCTTCGCCTCGCTGCCAACGAAACAAACCCTCACCGCGCACCTGGACGTTCCGGAGCAGTGGCTCGTCACCACGGCGATCGCGGCGTACGACTTGGACAACGTGCGGCTGGAGGATCTGCCGGTTGGCGAAAACGTAATGACCGCGGAGTATCGGCTGGAAGCGCTGCTTGTTACCGGGCACTGCAGTGAGACACCTGCTGCTGATGCTGACCAAAGCAACGCCCAATACACACGCCACAACCCCCCCCCTCTCCAAGAGGCACGCAGCTACTGATCGACACGAGCGGGACGATCGTGATGAGCAACCTCGGTTATTTTCAGCTCCCCACGTTACCCGGCGCGCGAACCCTGCGGATTCGCGAAGGAAGGAGCGCGGAGGTGTACCGGTTCGCGACGAGCGGGGGGCTATTGGACCTGGACGTAGGCGCGGATAGCTTGGTGAAAGCGCTTCTTGACGTGGATGCGGGTGTTGAGACGGTTGAGGAGACTGCTACTCCAACCGCGGATGATTCCGCCGTTTCCGTCGTCGTCGCCAGCTGGAACGGACGCGTGGTGCGGGTCGCGCTTACGAAAAGAAAAGGCATGGAGCTGGAGGACGTGTTGGAAGAAGCTGCTGCTTGGTCTGATAAGCGGGAGGCGAAAAGGCCGACTCATCGGTGGTTCGGCTCGTTTTTCGGGCCGGGCAAGGGTGCTCCGAAAAACGACGAAAACCTCGGTGCCGAAAAAGAAGAAGAAACTTCGGTGGACATTTCTCCTCAAAAACAAAAATACGCGGGCGACACCATCCACGTCTTTTCCGTGGCGTCCGGCCACCTTTACGAGCGGTTTTTGAAAATCATGATGCTCAGCGTGCGTCGCAACACGAACAACCCGGTGAAGTTCTGGTTCATCAAGAACTGGCTCTCTCCCCGGTTCAAGGATTTCCTACCCCACATCGCGCTTCAGTACGGGTTCGAGTACGAGCTGGTGACGTACAAGTGGCCGACGTGGCTACGACGGCAAACGGAGAAACAGCGAATCATCTGGGCGTACAAGGTACGTATTTTCCCATTTACCACATTCCGCCGACTGATTGCCCATACAAGACTGACACTTTTCTTCAAAACTCCAAAGTTGCTGTTTCTGGACGTGTTGTTCCCGTTGACTCTTGATAAAATAATTTTCGTCGACGCGGACCAGGTCGTCCGGGCTGATTTGAAGGAGCTGTGGGACATGGATTTGCATGGCGCGCCGTACGCCTATACCCCGATGTGCGACAACAACAAAGAAATGGAGGGGTACCGGTTTTGGAAGACCGGGTTTTGGAAAAATCACCTGCGGGGGAAGCCGTACCACATCAGCGCGCTTTACGTCGTTGATTTGAAGCGGTTCCGCAAAACCGCGGCGGGGGACCAGTTACGGGTTATTTACGAACAGCTTTCCCAGGACCCCAACTCCTTGGCCAACCTGGACCAGGACCTACCAAACTACGCGCAACTCCAAGTGCCTATTTTCTCGCTTCCCCAAAACTGGCTGTGGTGCGAGAGCTGGTGCGGGAACGAAACCAAGGCAAACGCGAAGACAATCGATTTGTGCAACAACCCGATGACCAAGGAACCCAAGTTGTTAGGTGCGGCGCGTATCGTGAAGGAGTGGCCTGGGCTGGACAACGAGGTGCGTCACTTCACTGCCGACGTGGAACGGCGGTTGTACGGCGGGAAACAGTTTTTGTCGCACCAGGAACGCGTCGCGCGGAACGCGGCGGCGGCGGCGAGCGGGGATTCAAAGGACGAGTTGTGAGTGACTTATTAGTGGGACATTATTACTATCTTAGATACTACTACATACTAGTATCATCCTCCCTTTACTTCATCCCTTGTTCCCGCCTTGTTCCTCATCTCGTTTCCGTTTCCGCTCCTTCATCTCGTCGAATGTTTGCGCCACGCCTCGCAAGTCGCGTTTCACCGTCCCAACCGTGGTCAGTTCCGCATTCGCGACGCCGGTCGCGAAAACGGGAGCCTGGTCCGTCAACGCGGCTCCTTTCTTGACACCCTTTTGCCTGTTAGCCGCTGCATTCATCAGCCTTCTGGCTTCCTCCGCTTCTGTTAGCTCCAACACGGGTGGTTTCTTGTACACCACGACATACTTGTCCCCCGTCGCGGCCGGGTCTTCCAGTTCGATCGATTCGGCGTGCAGAAAAAGCTCCCCCGCGAGCTCGTGCAGAATGTTCCGCCACTGTTTCTGCATTGGTTCGAACTCGATGAACATGGTAAGGTCTTCCGTCCCGTCCACAAGCATATCCACCATGCTTTTCCTGTGTTTCCCCTCGAAATCCCTCCGCGCCCTCGCCAACCGGTCCTCGCGCGTCTCCACGTCCGCCGCGGTCACCGAAACGCCATCCGCCAACGCGGCTTTTTTGTGAGCGCCTTCCCGTTTGATGCCTCCGATGATGGACCCGAGAAGGCCTTTCCCGGAGACGGACGGTTTGGGCGGGGTTGGGTTCGTGCTGGTGTCTGGGTTTGGGGCGGAACCGGGCGGACCGGGATCGCCAGGGCGCCCAGACGCGGGAGGACCCACGGTTGGTCTTCGTCTCGCCGCTGGGCGCTTCTGCGAAGAAGACATCTCGTGTTCGTTCGTCACTCCGTGCCCTGATGTATACCCCCACTCAGCTCGATTACACGGACGGCGCCCTAGAAGCACGACGGGGGTTGGACGCCGCGCGTGAGCGTGGCGAAAGTCGCGCGACGACACACGTGCCCCGAGGTATGGCGCAGGCAGTGGTGACGAACCAATTTACCGAGCCGGTCCGATAAAAAAGTTGTTTCCAACAAATGCCCTTATCTCCCCACACCCTTCCGCGCGGCGCTGTGTCGTGAATTGCGCTCCGTACTTCCGCAGTGGCCACGCATCGCAACCGTTGGTTTCCCGCGCTTCCGCGCGTTAGCGACAGATTCGTGCCTTAACACCACAACGTCTGAAGCCCTAAACCGACCCCGGTTCGTTCCGTGCCACGTCGGATTTCCACTCCCTCGCACGCGGTCCCCGTTTTTGTGTCCGGATGAGCGACGACGAGACGCACGACGACGACGGTGGGTCGCAAGGGCACGACACGTTCGAGGATGACGAGATGTTGGTCAAGGTTTTAATCGCGCCTTCCGCGGCGGGGTGTATTATTGGGAAAGGCGGTTCGGTGATCAACGAGTTCCAAACCACCACGGGGGCGCGGATCCAAATCAGCCGGAACGGGGAGACGTTTCCGGGTAGCGCAGACCGGGTGATTTCCGTGCGCGGCGCGGTGGGGAAGGTGTTGGAGGCGCTGCATCACATGATCGCCAAGCTGGTGGAGGACAACGAGGAAATGGGTGCTGGTGGGGTTCCTTCGGTGCGGTTGGTGGTGCCGAACACGAGCTGTGGCGGCATTATCGGGAAAGGCGGGTCGCAGATTCGCGCCGCGATGGAGGACAGCGGGTCGCAAATTTCCTTGTCCGCAATAGACAAGATGCTCCCGGGCGTGACCGACCGCGTGCTGCAGATCACGGGCCAATCCGAAAACATCCTGCGCGCACTCGCCCTGGTCGTCGTGCAGTTGCTGGACGACCCGTCGTACCTGCCGCACGCGCTCCGGCCGAGTGCGTTTCTGGCGTCGTCGCCGGTGTCGGCGCGGGGCGAGGGAAATTCCAAAAAGAACAAGCAAACAACACACGCGGCGCGCTCCGCGAAGGACGTAGACGTGGTGGTCACCGTGTCCGTTCCGGACGAGCACATCGGCGCGGTGCTGGGTAAGGGCGGGAGGACGATTAGCGAAATTCAGGTCGCCTCTGGGGTACGCATAAAAGTAAGCGACCGAAACGATTTCGAACCAGGCACGCGGAACCGAAAAGTCACGCTGTTTGGCACGGAGCAAGGGACGAAGTTGGCGCACGCGCTTTTGAAACAAAAACTGTCCAACCCCGGAAACCCGGCCGGCGGGCCGTCGCGGGCGCACGCGGACGCGGATTGGTAGAGTATTCTCGGGTATCGGTTTCGGATTATTACGTTAGAAATGCCGTACCCAGTGTGACGTGTTATTCATAGCATGCGCTTTAGTTTTAGTACACCTCCCGCGACGTCACGGTTGGATGCAAATCCATTTTTAGATCTGTTCTCTGCGCACGCCCAACGCCCTCAAACGGCAGGAAAGCGTTCACGGCATCTCCACGGACCGGGGCCGTCCTTTGTGGTCACCGACGCCAACGTATCGTCGTCACGTGTCGGCGGTCGGTCACATGTACGCCTTGCTTTGCGTGTTTCCGTCCAGCAGCGAGGGCATTCTTCGCTTCCGCGGTAACGTCGGGGCACGCGCGAAGGACGCATCTAGGTTTCGTCGACACACCAAGTCGCAATCGTCGTGGCGAACGAACACCGGGCAGACGCTTATGTCTTCGTCGTCCGAGTCCACGTCCGCCACGACCTGAGGTGGCGTCACAATCGCCCCCCCCCCTGCGTCTCTCCCTCGGGCGCTCCACCCCTCGTGCGTCGTGACGTCCATCTCGTCCCGCGACGTGCCACGCCCCGCGCTGTGGCGGCACACAAAGGCGTTGGTGCGTAAACGGGTCGGAGATCGAGGTCTTTTCGCAAACGTTTTTGCCGGTTATTTTTTTCCTCATCAGACTGGGAGCGCCTGCTTTCACACGGGCTCCAGCAAACAAACAGAGACAAAGTGTAAAGTCACGGTGTACCAACGCTTTTGCGAAGCGAGGAACGACGAGATACACACCGTACATGGCGACGGGCGTGTCACGCCATGGCGGCGAGGCACGACACCGGGGGGAGAGTGGCGACAGCGCGCGCG
>TARA_B110000240_G_scaffold36054_1_pt1 | contig 13388 bp, 10 predicted proteins | sample TARA_B110000240 | Tara Oceans TARA_B110000240 (sample SAMEA4397611) | marine metagenome | biome: Polar Biome; feature: [DCM] deep chlorophyll maximum layer (ENVO:01000326); material: water (ENVO:00002006), including particulate matter (ENVO:01000060) such as... | depth 17 m | reverse complement strand
TAACTGGCGGTATGCAATTACCACCAGGTATGAAAATGCCGTTTTAACAAACAATGCAACTTTCAGATAGTTTAAATCAGCTTATTGAAGCATTGCGGTGCCAACCGGGTATTGGCCCAAAGTCTGCACAGCGTATTGCATTCCATTTGCTTGAACGTGATCGCAAAGGTGGTACACAACTAGGTAGCGCGCTTACTAAGGCAATGACAGCAATAGGTCATTGCCAAACGTGCCGAACTTTTTGTGAGCAACCTCAGTGTGACATTTGCTTGAGCACAAAACGCCAAGACAGCGGTACGTTATGTGTTGTTGAGTCGCCTACTGATGTACTTGCCATTGAGCAAACGGGTCAGTATTTAGGTTTATATTTTGTCCTTATGGGGCATTTATCACCCATTGATGGTATTGGCCCTAAAGAAATAGGCTTAGATGTTTTAGAGCAAAAACTTTCTCAAGGCGGGATTAACGAAGTAATACTAGCAACTAATCCTAGTGTTGAGGGTGAGACGACTGCGCATTATATTGCCCAGCTTTGCCACAAAAATAATGTGGGCGCCTCGCGAATAGCGCACGGTATTCCGGTTGGAGGCGAACTTGATTTAGTTGATGGTAGAACCCTAATGCATGCATTTAGTGGTCGCCGCGTGGTTACACAAGAATAGTTCATTAAAGCGACTGTTTGAAAAGATATGTAAAAGCCTACGTAATTAATTTATGTAGGCTTTTTTGTTTTTAAGGTAAGCTAGCTAAAAATAGTATGCAGTTAATTTGACGGCTAAGTAATCAAAGCCCTTTTTGAGATAGGTATATTTAGAGTTAAAACGTAAGGATCACAATGAAAACGCATTCAACAAATCAAAGCGGCTTACTTAATAGTAAGCGATTTTTACCTTTGTTTATTACCCAGTTTTTTTCTGCCGTTAACGATAATGTCTATAAGCAGTCGGTGCTTATTTTACTGGTTTTTCAAGCTGCAACATTGGCCGATGGTGCGCTCTATTCAAACATAGCAGCAGGCTTATTTATTTTACCGTTTTTTTTATTTTCGGGTATGGCAGGGCAGCTTGCTGAGAAAACAGAAAAATCAAAATTAATCAGGTTTGTAAAACTTTGCGAAATTCCTATTATGGTTGTAGGGGCACTATCTATTTATACCCAGTCTATTTGGCTTATGCTCACCACTATATTTTTCATGGGGTTTCAAAGTACATTTTTTGGTCCGTTAAAATATTCTATTTTACCGCAGCACGTTGCCCCGAACGAATTAACAAAAGCGAATGGGTTAGTTGAATCGGGTACCTTTGTTGCCATTTTACTAGGGACTATTTTTGGGACTTATTACATTACGCAAAACGTAGGCCCCGAAATTATTAGCATTGCAGTACTCGTGCTCGCAGTATTAGGTTATGTGAGTAGCCGCTTTATACCAATAAGTGCAGCGAATGAACCTAATTTAGCGTTTACCTACAATATTTATACCTCTACAAAAAATGTGTTCTCAGCACTTAATTCGCAAACAGAGTCTGTAGGCAAATCAGTCTTAGGTATAAGCTGGTTTTGGTTAATAGGCGCCATTGTGCTAACTACATTACCAAACTATGTTAAGCACGTAATGGGCGGTAACGAATTAGTAGTAACCAGTGCGCTGGTGGTATTTTCGTTAAGTATTGCTATTGGTTCTTTATTATGTGAAAAACTTTCGCGTTCGCGTATTGAGTTAGGCATTGTGCCCTTTGGTGCCATCTTAATTACCCTATTTTTATACTTGCTCAGTATAGAGCCCGCTATTTTAAGTTATGGTGTGCAAATCGATGAATTATTAACCTTAAAGCAGGTATTAAATACTGGCGATATGCGCTGGCACTTTGTGTGGATGGCCGGTATTGGTATAGCATCAGGTTTTTATACTGTTCCTTTGTATGCTTTGATACAACAAAGAACAGAAGAGGCGTGTCGGTCTCGTGTTATTGCCGCTAACAACGTACTTAATGCACTGTTTATGGTGTGCAGTGCCATTTTAAGTATTGTGACATTGTCTATTTTAGAGTGGAGTATCTCAGAATTATTGCTTTTACTTGCAGGGTTAAACTTACTGATTTCATTGTATATTTATACCAAAGTACCTGAGTTTTTCTTGCGTTTTATTATCTATATTTTAGCTATTTGCATGTATCGCGTGAAAACCAGAGGCGAAATAAATATACCAGAGGAAGGTGCAGCGGTTATCGTTGCCAATCATGTCAGTTTTGTTGATTGGATGTTTATTTTAGCAGCGTCACCAAGACCAATTCGTTTCATGGTTTTTGCGCCAATTTATTATTCTCCTGCTCTGCACTGGTTATTTAAAATGGCTAAAGCAATACCGATTGATAGCGAAAAAGCAAACCCTGAAGCTTTTAAAAAGGCGTTTGACGATGTTGCAGAGGCACTTGAATGCGGCGAGCTTGTGGGTATTTTCCCCGAGGGTAAATTAACAGGTGATGGCTGTGTTGATATGTTTAGAAGAGGTATAGAGAGAATAATTGAGCGAACGCCTGTTGCTGTTGTGCCTGTGCATTTAGGTGGGCTTTGGGGCAGTATGTTTAGCCGAAAAACAAAGTGGCAATTACCTCGTTTAAAGTGGTCGTTAGTCTCTGTATCTGTTGGTGAGCCTGTTGCGGCAAATAAAGCAAAAGCGGATAACCTGCGTGAACGAGTGTTAGATTTAAAACTACTTTACTCTAAAGGTAATGATTAATAGGCATGAAAAGCAGCCAATCAAACCCTATTGTCGATAATTTTATAGCGCCAAAATGCATAGATACGTTTAGTATTTTGTATCAAGATAACGATATTTTAGTCATTAATAAACCCAGTGGGTTGCTGAGTTTATCAGGGAAAAATTCAGAAAATTGGGACTCAGTACATTATCGTCTAGTAAATGGGCAAAAAGGAGTAACGCCGGCCTTTTTAAACGCTAAATTAGTTCATCGATTAGATTTAGGCACATCGGGAATAATGCTTGTAAGCCTAAACGATGTGAGCTCAAAACATTTAAATAAGCAGTTTCAATTACGTAGTGTAAAAAAGCATTATGTAGCAGTGCTGCAGGGGTGTATAAGCGAAGATAGAGGGCAAATTGATGCGCCCATTGCTAAAGACACACAGTTATTTCCGCGAGTAAAAATTTGTAAACTAGAGGGGAAGCCAGCTGTTACCGAGTTTAACGTTATTAAGCGCCTTGCTAACCCTGTTAGAACTTATGTACGCTTTTCTCCTTTGACTGGGCGTACTCATCAGCTACGCATACATAGTCATTTTATAGGCCACCCTATTTTAGGGTGCGACCTGTATAAGAATGCACACAGTGAAAAGCTATCAAAACGTCTACAGTTGCATGCAAGCGATCTGTTTTTTGAACATCCCACTACAAATCAAGCAATTCACATCCATTGCCCAAGCCCATTTTAGTGTGAATTAACATTACATTTTTTAATTTTTTCCCTTGAAGTTCTATTAGCTCCCCCCATATTAAGTGCATAACGCAGACACTTTGCTAATTGGAGATATATAAATGACTGCAGCACAAAAAGAAACATTAGGCTTTCAAACAGAAGTAAAACAACTATTAAACTTAATGATTCATTCTCTTTATTCAAACAAAGAGATTTTTTTACGTGAGCTTGTATCAAACGCATCAGATGCAGCCGACAAGCTACGTTTTTTAGCGCTTTCAAATGGTGATCTTTACCAAGGTGATGCAGACCTTCGCGTTCGTATCAGCGCAGATAAAGAGGCCAATACCGTTACTATTTCAGATAACGGCATCGGTATGACGCGTGAAGAAGTGATTAACTCTTTAGGCACTATTGCAAAATCGGGCACTGCTGAGTTTTTCAAAAACTTAACGGGCGATCAGAGCAAAGATTCACAACTTATTGGTCAGTTTGGTGTTGGTTTTTACTCTGCATTTATTGTTGCCGATTTAGTGACTGTTCGCACACGTAAAGCGGGTGAAACAACTGCTTATGAGTGGGAGTCTAAAGGTGAAGGCGAGTACACGCTGCAAGAAATTGAGAAAGAAGGCCGTGGTACCGAAATTACTTTACACCTTCGCGAAGACGAAAAAGAATTTGCAGACGAATTCCGTTTACGTAGCATTGTGACTAAATACTCAGATCATATTTCTACGCCTGTACAAATGTACAAAGCAGAAGTACCAGAATCTGAAGGCGAAGATGGCGAAAAGATTCCAGCAGTACCGGGTGAGTGGGAAAGCATTAACCGCGCCACGGCATTGTGGACGCGTGATAAATCAGAGCTTTCTGATGAAGAATACAAAGAGTTTTACAAGCATGTGAGCCATGACTGGGAAGATCCGCTAAGCTGGGCACATAATAAAGTTGAAGGTAAAACTGAGTACACTAGCCTTTTATATATCCCTAAAAAAGCCCCTTTCGATTTATGGAACCGTGAGCGTCAAAGTGGTTTAAAACTATACGTTCAACGTGTGTTTGTAATGGATGATGCTGAGCAGTTTATGCCAAGCTACTTACGTTTTGTGAAGGGTTTATTAGATTCAAACGATTTACCATTAAATGTATCGCGTGAAATTTTACAAGATAACAAAGTAACCCAAGCGATTCGTAAAGGGTGTACCTCGCGTATCATTAAAATGCTTGAGCGTATGGCTAAAAATAAAGCTGACGATTACCAAGTATTTTGGAATGAGTTTGGTCAGGTGATGAAAGAAGGCCCTGCGGAAGACGCTGCAAATAAAGAAGCGATTTGCAAGTTACTTCGTTTTTCTTCTACTCATACAGATTCACAGACGCAAGATGTGTCGCTTGAGCAATATGTTGAGCGCATGAACGAAGGGCAAGATAAAATATATTACGTGGTAGCCGATACCTTTACCGCTGCTAAAAACTCGCCGCATTTAGAGATTTTCCGCAAAAAAGGCATTGAGGTATTATTACTAAGCGACCGTGTTGACGAGTGGATGATGAGCCACCTAACTGAGTTTGCAGATAAGCCACTTCAGTCAATCACACGTGGTGACTTAGACCTAGGCAAGCTTGATGATGAAGAGACAAAGAAAGCGCAAGAAGAGTCTGAAAAAGAGATGGCCGGCTTAGTAGAACGCATTAAAACAGCCTTAGGAGATGATGTTAAAGAAGTGCGTTTCACACACCGTTTAACTGACTCTCCAGCATGTGTTGTAAGTGATGACAACGACATGAGTTCGCAAATGCAAAAGCTAATGGAGTCTGTTGGTCAAGCGGCGCCAGAGGCTAAGCCTGTGTTTGAGCTAAACCCAGAGCATCAACTTGTGAAACATTTAAATGACGAACAAGATGAAGATAAATTTTCACAATGGTCACATGTACTATTAGACCAAGCATTACTTGCAGAGCGCGGAACATTAAAAGACCCAACAGGGTTTGTTACACGCCTAAATAAATTAATGTTAGAGCTAAGCAAATAAATTTATATTAAGTTATTAAAAGTATAAATATTGTACATATTAAAAAAGGAAGCCTAGGCTTCCTTTTTTTATGCGCTATAAACTAGGCAATTAGTATAAGTTGCTTGAGTATCAGCGGCGCTTATGGAAGAATTCAGGCTTTAAAAATAAACTCTCATACTAGGGGACAATGATATGCGCATTATTCTTTTGGGCGCGCCGGGTGCAGGTAAAGGTACTCAAGCTCAGTTTTTAATGGACAAGTACGGTATTCCACAAATTTCGACTGGCGATATGTTACGTGCTGCAATTAAAGAAGGCACTCCACTTGGCTTAGAAGCAAAAAAAGTAATGGACGCAGGTCAGCTAATTTCTGACGATATCATTATTGGTTTAGTTAAAGAGCGTATTGCTAAAGCTGATTGCGAAAAAGGTTTTTTACTAGATGGCTTTCCACGTACCATTCCACAAGCAGATGCAATGAAAGAAAATGGCGTAGTAGTTGATCACGTTATTGAATTTGATGTTGCTGATGAAGTAATTGTAGAGCGTATGGGCGGACGTCGTGTTCATCCTGGCTCGGGTCGTGTTTACCATGTTGTTTACAATCCACCAAAAGTGGAAGGTAAAGACGATGAAACAGGTGAAGAGTTAATTGTGCGCGCTGACGACACAGAAGAGACTGTGCGTAAACGTCTAGGTATTTACCATGAGCAAACTATGCCGTTGGTTGATTACTACCAAGCTGAAGCAGCTGCAGGCAACACGCAGTACCATAAACTTGACGGTACACAAGCCGTAGAAGTTGTAAGTGCACAGTTAGGTGAGCTTTTAGGTTAATTTAAAGCGCACAAAAAAACCGCCAGCTGGCGGTTTTTTTGTTTTACAGAAAGACCTATAAGGTTTTAAGCTTTTCTATTACGCTGTCATATTCTGGCTCGGTAGATAGGTTACTCACTAATTGCTTATAAATCACTTTGTGGCTCTTATCGAGTATAAAAATAGAGCGCGTTAGAAGCCCCATATCTTTTATAATCACACCATATTTTTGGCCAAAATCACGCCATATTTTTGGCCAAAATCACGCCATACCGAATCAGATAATGTGATGACTTTATCTATGTTCTCTGCTTTACAAAATCGTTTTTGGGCGAACGGTAAATCAGCGCTTACAGTCAATATTTCAATACTTGGAAATTCTAGCGCCACTTTTTCGTTAAAGTGTTTAGTTTGTAAACTACACACACCGGTATCTAAACTTGGTACTACGCTAATTAGTAATGCTTGCCCTTTGTAGTTTTTGAGCGTTACAGGCGTAAAGTTACCATCAACTACTTTAAAGTCAGGCGCACTTTCACCTACTGAGACACCTTCGCCCATTAAAGTAATTGGTTTGCCCTGTACTGAAACTTTTCCTGCATCTAGTGTATTTTCTGGGTAATCGGCTGCCATAGCAACGGAGCAAAATGCACTCAGTACAAACGCGAACGTACGATACATAAGGTATTTCCTTTTAAATTAACGCAATAAGTGACAGTGTATTATACTGCGTATGAGTAACCAAGCGATTATGCGTTCTTGCTTGCTAAGAATTAGTTATGAGATTTATAAATTGTAAACCGCTGAAACTTTGATTAACATATAGTTACAAAAAATATCTTAAATAATAAAAATAAAAGCCACTATCATTTTGTGATGTTAATACTTGGTTTAAAAATAGAGAGATAGTATGCCAACATCAGTATTAGTATGTGATGATTCCAAATTAGCGAGGCGCCAGTTAGCTCGCTCATTGCCGGAAGACTGGGACATAAAGGTTGAGTTTGCAATTAACGGTGTTGATTGCATAAAGCAAATAAAAGCGGTTGACCCAGAAATTCTATTCCTTGATTTAAACATGCCTGAAATGGACGGGTATGAAGTGTTGATGGCAATGAAAGAGTTAGGTTTAAATGTGCTTACTGTTGTGGTATCTGGTGACATACAACCTAATGCCCACCAACGAGTGCTTGATTTAGGCGCTATCGATTTTATTCAAAAACCCTGCTCACCAGAAAAGCTTGCCGAAATAATAGAGCATCATGGAATTAAAGACAAAGCTATGCGTGAACGCTTGTCCCATGCATTAGGTGAGCAAGTTGACCCTGACGTTCGAGACATCTACCAAGAACTGACGAATGTCGCAATGGGGCAGGCTGGTGACTTACTAGCAAGGTTACTCAATGTATTTGTCGAATTACCAATCCCTAATGTAAATATTCTCGAGGTGAGTGAGCTAGATATGGCACTTCGCTCCATAGATAATAATGCGTCTACTTCTGGTGTGTGCCAGGGCTTTATAGGTGGTGGTGTATCTGGCGAAGCATTATTATTACTCAACGATTCTAGTTTTAAAGAAATTGCGTCTTTAATGAATTATGACGGTGTACTCACCGATAACGTTGAGCTTGAGCTACTAATGGATATTAGTAATATCCTTATTGGTGCAATTCTTACGGGTCTTTCTAAGCAGCTCGACATGTCATTCAGCCAAGGACACCCAATTGTGTTAGGTCAGCATAGAGATGTGTCTGAACTGGTAAAAGCAAACAAGTCTCGTTGGCAACGCACTCTTGCAATTGAAATTAGCTATGGCATTGAAAATCACAACATAAACTGTGATTTAATGTTGTTATTTACCGAAGACTCACTAAAAACTTTGAAATACAAAGTTGCTTACCTATTAGAAGATTAAGTTATGGCTGCTGATTTAGATATGAATGAGATCCATTGGTTAATGGATATGTTTAATACCGTTGATGTGGGTCTTGTTGTACTTGATAGAGATTACCGAGTGTGTGTTTGGAATGGGTTCATGGAAAACCATTCCGGCTTATTACCAAGTGCGGTAAAGCATAAAGATTTATTTGATTTGTTTCCTGCAATAGACGAAAAATGGTTTAGAAGTAAATCTGAATCCGTATTTGTTTTAAAAAATCGCTCATTCACAATATGGGAACAGCAACCTTATATATTTAGGTTTAAAAATTACCGTCCTATCACTGGTAAAGCCGAGTATATGTATCAAAATGCAACCTTTATACCTTTAACTAATATTCGTGCAGAAGTCAGTCATATATGTATTATCTTATATGATGTAACTGATATTGCGGTAAATAAAAAAGAATTAGAGGATTTAAATGCCCGCCTAGAGCAAGTAAGCCAAACAGATAGCCTTACTCAATTGTATAACCGTGGTCATTGGGAGAGTACGCTCAAGCAAGAGTTTTTGCGTACTAAGCGCAATGGCGGTTCTAGTGCATTGCTGATGTTTGATATCGATCGATTTAAAGTCGTAAATGATGAATATGGCCACACGTGTGGTGATGAAGCACTACGCCACTTGTCAAAACTTTTAAAAACGACACTACGCGAAACTGACATCGCAGGAAGGTACGGTGGTGAGGAGTTTGTAGTTACTTTATTAGATACCGATGAAAAGGGGGCTGAAATTTTTGCTGAACGCTTAAGGGTATTAATTGAGCAAAGTCCTGTTATGTATAAACAACTTGAAGTGAAAGTAACAGTGAGTATTGGTTTTGCCTGTTTCAGTAATGAGTTTAAAGACCATGAGCGCTGGATAGAAGCTGCAGATAAAGCTATGTATCAATCTAAAAAGAATGGACGAAATAAAGTAACTGCCTATGCCGATATAAAAAATGACGCTTAAGCGTCATTTTTTATTAATTATTTTTAGTCTGCCGCTCTGAGTTTAATCACTCGGTTGTATGTCGAGAGTCATCTTTAGGGCATTGTCCGATAGTCATTATTTTTTCATTATTATCTACTTGTTCAAGTTTTACTTTAAACCCCCATAATCTATAAAGATGCTTAAGTACTTCCTCATGTGTATTTGCTAAAGGTATATTATTGTGCGGAACATACCTAAGCGTAAGCGCTCTATCCCCTCTGATATCAACATCGTACACTTGAATGTTAGGTTCATGATTACTTAAGTTATATTGAGCCGAAAGCGCTTCCCTTACCGCTTTATATCCATTGTCGTTATGAATTGCGCCTATTTCTAAATGCGGAGCGCTTGCGTTATCAATAAGTGTAAAAAGCTTAAAGTCGCGAATTAATTTAGGGGATAAAAACTGGCTTATAAAGCTTTCATCTTTAAAGTTTTGCATAGCAAAATGAAGGGTATCAAGCCAATTACTTCCGGCATATTCAGGGAACCATTTTTTATCTTCTTCCGTTGGGTGTTCGCATAGTCGCCTAATATCAACCATCATATTGAAGCCTAAAGCATACGGGTTTATGCCCGAGTAATACTGACTATTGTAAGGTGGTTGATAAACAACATTTGTATGGCTTTGTAAAAATTCCAGCATAAATGAGTCGGTAAGTTTACCTTCATCATATAGGTGATTTAAAATGGTGTAATGCCAAAAGGTGGCCCAGCCTTCATTCATTACTTGTGTTTGTTTTTGTGGGTAAAAATATTGTGATATTTTACGCACTATACGAATAACTTCACGTTGCCAAGGTTCTAAAAGTGGTGCGTTTTTTTCTATAAAATACAAGATATTTTCTTGCGGCTCTTGAGGAAAGTGGCGTTCTTTCTTTTTTGCTTCTTGGTGATGTTCGGGGATTGTTCGCCATAATTCGTTCACTTGAGATTGCAAATAAGCCTCGCGTTCTTCTTGGCGCTTTTGCTCTTCGAATAACGAAATTTGTTGCGGGCGTTTATAACGATCAACGCCATAGTTCATGAGTGCGTGGCATGAGTCTAGTAAGGTTTCTACTGCTGTTACACCGTATTTTTCTTCGCAGCGACGTATATAATTTTTAGAAAATACCAGGTAATCAATGATAGAGCTGGCATCAGTCCATGTTTTAAATAAATAATTACCTTTAAAAAAAGAGTTGTGGCCATAACATGCGTGCGCCATAACTAGTGCTTGCATCGGTAACGTATTTTCTTCCATTAAATATGCAATACAGGGGTCTGAATTAATCACTATTTCATACGCGAGGCCCATTTGTCCGCGTTTATAGTTTTGCTCAGTTTGAATGAATTTTTTCCCGTAAGACCAATGGTTGTAACCAATAGGCATCCCAACACTTGAGTACGCATCCATCATTTGTTCGGCGGTGATCACCTCTATCTGATTAGGGTAAATGTCTAACCGGTAAAAGTCTGCAACGCGAGCTATTTCTGTTTGATACTCAGTTAACAAATCAAAAGTCCAGTCAGGGCCGTCACTCATTCGTTTAGTATTCATATTAATACCTCGCTTGGTTATGCAGCCCCTTGTTGTTGCCGACCTTTTTTAAAAAGCTCCCTAAATATAGGGTAAATGTCTTCAACACTTTGAATGTGCTGTATGGCAAAGTTGGAATGTGTTTGCGTAATATTTAAATATTCTCGCCATAGGCTTTGATGAGCACGTGTTGTGATTTCAATGTAGGCAAAATAGCGAACAACATCTAAAATGCTATTACGTAATATTTGTCCGCAATGAGGAGTATCGTCAGCCCAGTTATCACCGTCAGATGCTTGTGCTGCATATACATTCCATTCGTCTGCGTTGTAACGCTCTTTAATTATTTTATCCATCAGTTTAAGTGCGCTCGATACGATAGTTCCCCCAGTTTCTTGAGAGTAAAAAAATGTTTGTTCGTCTACTTCAGTAGCTTGCGTATGATGACGGATATAGACCACTTCAATGTCTTTATAACTGCGCGTTAAAAATTGATATAGTAAAATATAAAACCGTTTTGCCATATCTTTTGTGGCTTGGTCCATAGAGCCTGACACATCCATAATACAAAACATAACCGCTTTGCTGGTGGGGTGGGGGCGCTTCTCGTAATTTCTAAAACGCAAGTCGTAGTTATCAATAAAAGGCACAGCTTTAATTTGCTGTTTAAGTAGGTTTATTTCTTTTTGTAAAAGTGCAACAGCGGCTTTATCGCTATGAGGTTCGTGTATTAATATTTTTAGCTGAGCTTCTAAATCGGCTAAGCGGCGCTTTTTTCCAGCGCTCATCGCAACACGTCGAGCAAGTGATCCTTGTAACGAACGAACAATATCAATATTACTTGGCATACCTTCACTGCAAAAACCGGCTCGGTGGGTTTTCATTTGTACAAGTTTATCAAGTTGATTTTCTTGAAGATTAGGAAGTTCTAAATCTTCAAAAAGTAAATCGAGGTACTCATCTTTTGAGATAGAGAACACAAATTCATCTTGCCCTTCGCCAGAGTCGCTTGCCTCACTTTGTCCAGAACCATCACCTTGACCACCTTTTGGTCGCTCTATTTTATCACCTGTTGCAAACTGATCGTTACCTGGGTGTATTTGTTTTTTATTCCCGCCTTTACCTTGATGAAAGGTAGGCTCGCTGATATCACGTTGTGGAATAGATATACTTTCCCCCGATGTAGAGTCGGTTACACTGCGTTTATTTATTGCATCTGACACCGCTTCTTTTATCTGTTTTTTATAACGCCTAATGAAGCGTTGACGATTTACGGTGCTTTTATTTTTACCGTTTAAACGTCTGTCTATAAAATGTGCCATAATGACCTCCTAAAACCACAACCATGAAGGTTATTGTGATTTCCTAACACGTAGGTACCACTCAGATAACAATCTGACTTGCTTTTGTGTATAGCCTTTCTCGACCATGCGATTAACAAAGTCTTCGTGTTTTTGCTGATCTTCAGCTGAGGTTTTAGTATTAAACGAAATAACAGGCAACAGATCTTCTGTGTTTGAAAACATTTTTTTCTCAATGACAGTCCGTAATTTTTCGTAACTCGTCCACAGCGGGTTTTTGCCATTGTTATGAGCCCGTGCGCGTAGTACAAAATTAACTATTTCGTTACGAAAATCTTTAGGATTAGAAATGCCCGCTGGTTTTTCAATTTTCTCAAGCTCTGCATTGAGTGCAGCTCGGTCAAATAATTGGCCTGTATCAGGGTCACGATATTCTTGATCTTGAATCCAAAAATCGGCATAAATAACATAGCGATCAAATATGTTTTGCCCATATTCTGAGTATGATTCCAAATACGCAGTTTGAAGTTCCTTACCAATAAATTCAACATACTGAGGGATTAAATAGCCTTTTAAAAAGCTCAAGTAGCGTTCTTCAACATCGCTGCTGAATTGTTCACGTTCTATTTGTTGTTCAAGTACATAAAATAAGTGAACAGGGTTTGCGGCCACTTCTGTGTTGTCAAAATTAAATACCCGAGATAAAATTTTAAATGCAAAGCGAGTAGAAAGACCCGTCATGCCTTCATCCACTCCTGCGTAATCGCGATACTCTTGATACGACTTTGCTTTTGGATCAGTGTCTTTGAGTGTTTCACCATCGTACACTCGCATTTTAGAATACAGGCTTGAGTTTTCAGGCTCTTTTAATCGTGAAAGAGTTGTAAATTGTGCCAAAGCTTTTAAGGTGCCAGGCGCGCAAGGGGCGCTATGAAGTTCACTATGCTGAAGAAGTTTGTCGTAAATTTTAATTTCTTCAGTGACACGCAAACAATAAGGTACCTTGACTATGTATACACGGTCTAAAAAGGCTTCATTATTTTTGTTATTTTTAAAGGTTTGCCATTCAGATTCGTTTGAATGAGCGAGGATCATGCCATTAAAAGGAAGAGCGCTAATACCTTCAGTCCCATTGTAATTACCTTCTTGCGTGGCCGTTAGTAGTGGATGAAGTACTTTGATAGGGGCTTTAAACATCTCTACAAATTCCATCAAGCCTTGATTTGCCATACAAAGTGAACCCGAGTAAGCATAAGCATCGGGGTCATTTTGCGCAAAATGTTCAAGCTGACGTATATCTACTTTACCTACTAATGCGGATATATCTTGGTTGTTTTCATCGCCTGGCTCTGTTTTAGCGATGCCTATTTGATTCAGAATAGATGGATAACG
>TARA_B110000240_G_scaffold86958_1_pt1 | contig 13475 bp, 16 predicted proteins | sample TARA_B110000240 | Tara Oceans TARA_B110000240 (sample SAMEA4397611) | marine metagenome | biome: Polar Biome; feature: [DCM] deep chlorophyll maximum layer (ENVO:01000326); material: water (ENVO:00002006), including particulate matter (ENVO:01000060) such as... | depth 17 m | reverse complement strand
CCCCCCGGCCACTCCCCGACGCACGCACAGCGCGTCATCGAGCCCCTCCGGTGTTCCTTTTTTCAGGAAACGCGTCCCCCAGGTGTCTTCCTCTCCAAAAGGCTTCCCCGGTTCTCTTCCCCCGGGTGACCCGGCGGCTCTTTCTCGAATTTTCACGCGCCATGACATTCACCACGATGTGCGCGGTCTCCATGCCCGCGTGTGTGACGCGCGTCACTCCCCGCGCGCGTTTCGCAAGGGTCGCCGCCCTGCGGCTCCCCTCTGGACGACGCACCGTAATCACCAACGCCGTGGAGTCCTCCTTCGACGTGAAGCTCGAGCTCACCGCGGACAACGTGGAGTCCGTGCTTGATGAGGTCCGGCCGTATTTGATCGCGGACGGCGGGGACGTGGAGCTTGTTGAGATCGACGGTTTGGTCGTGCGGCTGCGGTTAAACGGCGCGTGCGGTAGTTGTCCGTCAAGCACCACCACCATGCGCATGGGAATAGAAAAAAGACTGCTGGAGAAGATCCCGGAGATCATGGAGGTGGTGCAAGTCATGAGCGAAGAAGCGGGGCTTGATTTGACGGAGGAAAACGTGGAAGCCACGCTGGATGAAATAAGGCCGTACCTCGCGGGGACGGGGGGGGGGACGCTGGAGCTGGAGGCGATTGAGGAACCTATTGTTAAGATTCGACTAACAGGACCCGCGGCGTCTGTGATGACCGTCCGAGTCGCGGTGACGCAGAAACTACGGGAGAAGATGCCGAGCATCGCGGCGGTGCAGCTGCTTTGAGAGACAAAAAGGAAAATACCTGGACATGTTGTAGAAGATAAAAAACGAGGTTGGGCGTTAGTGTCACTAAATATGAAAACTCCACCCTGTTGCCTGTTCTCGGCGTCGTTCGCCTCCGCACTCCTGGTCCAAGCCTTGGTGTTGAGTCGTGTATTACACCAACCAGGCGTTTCTTTCCTTCCTAAAAACGCACAGCGCACGTACAAGGCCGTACCTAAAAACTCCAAGAATTCCATCTTCGGCGTCCCTATTTTTTGTTCTACCGAGAGCGAACGATCCTTGTTAGTCACAACAACGCGCGGCACGTGTGTGTTTGGAGGCAAAATGCCACCGCGTCACGCGGAGCGCTTAAAAGCGCTGGCGGGAACCGTCGGACGGAATGTCATCCTGCCGTTCATGCTCGCGCTTCGTTTGGCGAGCTTCTTCAGGTGCGTACTACTAGGTAACCTCGCACGCACAGAACCGGAAACGCGCCAGGTGTTTTTGTTCAAACGCGGCCGCGAGTCACAAACAAGCCCGTCCGAGTGTTTGCGAAGTCGCACGGGAAGACTCGCTTACCGGTGCACCGAGCTCACACCGAGTTCAAAGACAACGCACTTCGGAACGCACTGGAAACAAACAACAGAAGCACGTAGACGGTGGTTGACTTTTACTACTAAACACTAACACCACCTGCATCCACGAATCTCATCTCTTTCCATGTCAACAAAAAACACAGAATCGGCTGGCTGTTCAAGTTTCTAGGCCTGGTGGGTTTCGCGGCGGTCCTATCCCCCGCGTTCCTCAGGTGCGTATTGCGCGTTTCGCCAAATCCCGCCTCACTGTTTTACCGAAGCTGGTGACTGTTGTCCATACATCACGATATACAAGACTGACACTTTCTTTGTTTGGTCGTAAGGGTGGGTTGGAGTTACTACACGGACAAGCGCGTGACGCGGTGAGTATTTCCCATTTAGCATATTCCACCGACTGATTGCCCATACACGACTGACATTTATTTTTACAATCTCAGGGACGTGCGGTACGGCCCGAACCCGCGGAACCGGCTGGACCTTTTCCTGCCGGAAGGGTACGGCCTTGGGGCTTTCCCAAATCCAGGCACACTGCTTGCCCATACTCGTACCAGAAGGGAGCATTACCTCTGCCGATTTTCCAGAGTGTTTACTCATGCACATTACGAAAGACTGACACTTTTCGTGTAACATTCAGGTGTGGGTTTCACGGGACGCGCGTGGTGGACGCCGAAAACGCGGCGGTGCACGAAAAGTACGGCCGTTTGGGCTTTCCCAAATCCCTCCGACTGGTTACCGCCCCTACCTGACTGTTTCAGTGCACTACTAGTAACATTTACGGCGTACTCGCGGCTCTTACAAATACATCACAAACGCACTGTTTGCGCATACGTTAAGACTCTCCGACTGACCTTTTTCGTTCCCACTCCCAGCTCTGTCAACAAAAACCGCCCCGTGGTTATTTTCGTCACCGGCGGGATGTGGATCATCGGGTACAAAGCGTGGGGTACGTGTTGGGCCTTTCTCGAATCCCGCCTCCCTTTTTCCCCATACAAGACTGACACTTTCTTTTATTTATCGTAAGGTGCTCTTTTGAGCTTAACGCTAATGCGCAGGGGTTACGTAGTAGCGTCGCTTGATTACCGGAACTTCCCGCAAGGCACCGTCGGGGACATGGCGGCTGACGTTGGTTTGGGAATCGGGTGGGTGGTGCGACGCGCGGCGAGTTTGGGCGGGGACCCTTCGAAGGTTTTCGTGGTGGGCCAAAGCGCGGGCGCGCATTTAAGCGCGCTGGCTTTGTTGCGGCAAACGGAGTGGGAAAAACGGGGGTACCTCAACGGCAACGGCGTGAGTAGTTCGAAGGATTGGAGTTCAAAAGACTTGGCCGGTTTCGTGGGCGTGTCCGGGGTGTACGGCGTCGATAATCCGGATTTGATATCCCACTTTGACAAGAAAGGTTTGTACAAAGAGGTAAGTATTTCCCACCCAACACATTCCGCCTCCCTGATTGCCCATACGAGACTGACATTTCTTTTTTACAATCTCAGGTGTTTTACGCGATAATGGAAGCGGGGTTTTCGGGAAGCCGAGCGGGGGAGGCGTTACCGCGAAGCTCGCCCGTGGCGCTGGTGCACGAGTTCGAAAGCAACAACCCGGGTGTTATAAGGGCGACGCACCCGCCCGTGCTGCTGTGTCACGGCGAGGCGGACACGAGCGCGCCGCCGTCGGAAAGCGCCGCCTACGCCAACGCGTTGCGCGCGTGCGGTTTTGACGACGTCACGGAAAGGTACTACCCTGGTAAGACGCACACCGACCCGTTCGTGACGGATCCCATTTTAGGTGGAAGGTACGTATCGGGCGTTTCCCAAATCAAAAGCCTCCACGTTTCGCCGATTGCCCGCCCGTAATGACTCTCCTCACGTCACGAAACACTGACACTTTGTTTGTTTGGTATCAGAGACGCGCTCGCGGAGGACATTGCGCGGTTCGTGGGGGGCGAGTCCGGGAACGACGTCACAACCGGTACGTCGCCTCGGTTGTTGCCGAGAGCGTTCGTGGAGTTGGCGCGGACGATGGTGCCGTTTTGAGACCAGTCAGGCTGAGACTGTTTGCCCATACGACGAGCCGGTGGTGTTGTGCTTTGTACTTTTTAGAAAAAAAACGTCCATTTTTCGCGTCGTCAACGTCGTCGCGTTGTTTCTCTCGAAGTATTAATACCTAGACTATTCATCACCTCTTCTTTCGCGACCGCGGCACCGTGGGTACACGTACCTGTATACCTCACCAGTCACGTCTGTACCTCTCGTTATTTGGCCGCCTCCAACTCCAACTCCGCCGCCGCCGCCGCCTCATCCGCCTCCCTCAACGCCCTTCGCCGGTCCTTCTCAATCCTCGCCAGCTCTCTTTGCTCGCCGAGCTCATCCTTAATAGCCTTTCGTTGCGCGTCCCTCGCTTTTTCGTTCAAATCGTAGCCGGGGATGCCGTTGCCGAACGCCAGGGCGGGGTTTGGCGTGGTCGCGGCGATAGCAGCGGCCAGGGTCGCCGCGGCGAACGCTCTTCTCGAGGTGGGCACCACGGAGGATAAACCACCGGCCGCATCGCCGGGCGCGGCGCGAGTCACGACCGCGCGACCGACTTTGCACGACCCGCGCTTACTCGAGGTCTTCGCGGTGGCCACGACCATGGGAGACACGGTGGAGAGGGCGAGCATCGCGAACGGCGCGGTCGCGTGTGTGGGGGTGTGCGCGATCGGGGAGGACGGCTACGTGGCACAGGAGCTGGCCAAAATCAGTGGCCAAAAATGACTCGATTGCCGAATCGTCGTCACGTCCGATATCCGAGACGCTTCGTATCGTTGAACGCCGAGATTCCGAGATCGCACGCAGTCCGCACCGCACTGATCTCCTTCCTGGTCCGACGAATTCGCGGAACGCGCGCTGCGGGAAGGCAGAAGCAGAATGAAAAGTACCACGAAAGATGCTGCACGACCGATTGTTGTGTATCTCGCGAACATATGCCCCAATGGCAAGCTTGCGACTACTGCCATGCATGAACTCTACGCCCAGTTGCCCGGCAGTAAGGAGATTCTTAGGAAAAGCCACCTCCGCAAGGTCAAGACTCTCGGCGAGGCCTTCCCTACTATTATAAGCTGCACTGGCAAGTCCGGCAGTGAGATACTACGCGACGTGAGAACGCTAAGCGCGACGATGGCACACGTCCCGACAAAGCAGGTTGATACGAAGACTGCCAAGCCTAAAAAGGCGAGCACGGCTAAACCGCCAACGCAGGCGCCTTTGCAGAGCCGAAACAAACCCATCGAGCTCCGCGCGCGCGCCACGGAACTCCCCGCGTCACGGAGTACCTCGACGCTCCTGTCGAAATTCACTGACCACGCGCTTCCCGCGACGAACGGGCTTGACGACGGCGACGACGACGACTCGGTATCAATCACGCTCGTGGTCGGCGTGGACGGCTTCGTGTCGGCGACAGTGACGGTACCGCGAGAGATTGCGGCGTTGGCCCGTGTGGAGATTGACGTGCGCGCGCTTTTCTACGCAGAGCCGAGCGCCACCGCGAGCGCCTCGTTACCGCCTCTGCCGCTCGCCAAGCTTTTCGGGGAAATCGCACGACCTCGGTACGAATGGAGTGCTTTGTTAGGCCACTCTTCAAATGAATCTCCCGTTTTCATCAACACCCGCGAGCCTTTCTGTGTTATCGCGCTTGGCGTGCAAGGCAGCGGCAAGTCGCACACCGCCGCGGCGATCGCGGAGAGTTGCTTGCTTCCGTTTCACTTCCCTGCAGGCAAACCTTTGGTGAAACTCCCGAAACCAATGGCCGCGCTTGCGTTGCACTTCGGGAAGCACGACGACGACCTGTGCGAACTGGCGGGGCTGTTACGGCCGTCTAAGCAAATAGAAAGCGCGTTGCGCGGGGTCAAACACGTCACACCGCCGGACGTACAGAAAGTCGTCGTGCTGTGTTCGCCAACCTACTTCGCGCAGAGAAGCAAGTACTACGCGAGCGTCAACAAAACCGGGGTGAGTATCACGGTCCGGCCGTTACTGTTCAACTGGGGTGACCTGACCGCGTCGCATTTGCGGAGTTTGATGCGGTTGGTACGTGTTGGGGCTTTCCCAAATCCAGGCACACTGTTTGCCCAGACAAGACTGACACTTTCTTTTATTTATCTCAGGAGGAAACCGGGACGCAGCAGCTCTATTTTAGCGTCTTGCTGGACCTGTTGCGCAGGTACCAGCAGCAAAACAAGATCCCAAACTTTCAAGACTTCTTCGCCGAGGTTGAACAGCTGTGCGTTTCGCCGTCGCAAGCCTCGCCGTTGATGCAGCGGCTACAAGTGCTGGAGTGTTTCGTGGCGGAAAGCGACCGGAGCGTGGGGACGGGAACGTCAAAGAACCACGTGACACTTGAATCCTGCGTCGGTTCGGGAACCATGTGCGTGGTCGACCTAACCGACCCGCTACTCTCCGTCGCGGACGCCAACACCCTGTTCACCGTGATTCTGGAACGGTTCCGGAGGATGTACGTGTTGTATTTCCCAAATCCCAAAGACGGTTTGCCCATACACGACTGACACTTTCTGTTATTCGTCTCAGACCGTGCGACGGCGGTAAGCTGTGCGTCCTGGACGAGGCGCACCGGTACTTGAAGAAGAACGCGCCCCTGGCTGAGGCACTCGTGGACGCCGTGCGGGTCATGCGGCACAAAGGATTACGAATCGTGGTCTCGACGCAGTTGCCGTTGACGTTACCGGAAGAACTGCTTGAACTGTGCAGCCGCGTTTCTTCACAACTTCCACTCCGAGGACTGGTTCGCGTACCTGGCCAAGAAAATCTACCTGCCGAGAAACGGGTTCGCGAGGGTAGCCGCCCAGGCGCCGGGAGACGCGCTCGTGTTCGCGCGAAGAGTGGAGGACGTCGGCGACGACGAAAACGAAAACGAAGACACGGAGAGCGAAGCGAGCTCGATCATCGTCGTTGGCGACGAGGATGACGCTTTAGGGTTTCACACCGTAGCACGAATTCCGAAAACGCAAACAGCCGCGTTCACCATGCGCGTTCGCGAACGCATCACCGTGGATCTGGGGGCGTCGCTGAAAGCGGCGAGCTGATTGTTAAGATTGGAAAATAAAAATAAAGACGGATGCGTCGACAACGACGATGAAGCCGGACCTAACAAAAACCCGCCTAGCCTATTTTCCAAACTTTTTTTTCCGGTCCTTCCCCTTGAAGTTCCCTCCCCCGTTTACCCTCCGTGTGGTTTTCACGATAACCCCCCCTTGCCCCCCCGATTTCAGATCCCCCTCCATCTTCTCCAAAAACGCGAGCGTTTCTTTTTGCTTTTCCCCGCGCTCCTCCTTCGCCACGCTCGCTTCGGCGTTGCGCTGCTCCGCGAGAAACTTGTTATCCTTTCTAAGCTCCCGAACCGCCCCCCGCGCTTCCTGTTTAACCTCCCGCGTAAGCCGTTTCTTCTCCGCCCTTTCCCGGTTCGGGTCGTAGTCCCGTCCTTTCTGGTACCCCTCCTCTTCGTACATGGGGTTGAACTGTTTGATTTGCTCCGTTGATTTGACCCTCCAGCGAAGGGGGGTTCTTTTTGCGCCGGCGGCTAGCGCGGCGTCGATGTCTACTAACAACGCGGCGCAGGCGACAGTGACGTTGGGCGAGGAGTTGGGGTCACTGCCGGCCTGTTTCTTGCTGCTTTTCTTCTCAGTAGTCGTACCCAGCGACGTTACCAAACGCGTCACCGCGATTCGCACCGGGGACAAGATTTCAACCGCCGAAACCGTCGCGAACACGGGCTTTACCAGAAGCCGGAGCGTACTCAGCGCGGCGACGAGCGCGCTTTCGCGGTCCGCGTCGCCGTTGGGAAGCCAATCCGGATCATGAGTAGAACCCGAAGCGCTTCCAAACGAAGCGAGCATAGCAGGCAAAGAAAGAGGAAGGGCATCGCTTTGTTTTGTCGTTCCCTTCTTTTTCTCCCCGACGACGCTCTCACCAGTCTTAGCGTCGACGTCCCCAAGACCCAGCCAGCACCCGCCCACCTGTTCTTGGAGGTGAGATGATAACCCGTGTCTGCAGTTCGGTTGCCCTGACGCGGCATAAATCAAACCGGTGAGCAAAACAACCGCTTCGGGAAATATACGCCCCGCTGCGATAAAACAAAGAAAGTGTCAGTCTTGTGTTGGGCGATGTATGGACAAACAGTCACCAGCTTCGGTAAAACGGTGTGCCTGGATTTGGGAAACGCGCAAGGCCGTACCTTCGGACGAGTACGCCCCCGCGAGCGCGCCCGCGAAAACCGCGGCGACGGCTTCTTTCCTACTTCTGACGGCGCAGTGCGCCAACACGTTACCGATGAAAAGCGCGGCGGGCGTGGTGACCGGGTGCTGCTTGTCCGTGGTGGGAAAGATTTCTGCGAACAGGGCGAGTAGTAAAAACGTCCGCGCCGGCGGCCACCCGGTTTCGCCGTCGCGAAGACTTTTCCTTGCGATGAATAAAAGAAAGTGTCAGTCTTTCGTACTGTGTATTACGTAATTACTCTGGACAATCGGCAAAACAGGGAGGCGGGATTTGGGAATTGCAACACGTACCTTAAGCGGTTTGCCATTTTTTCAACCCGCGTTCTTGCCGCGGTCGCGGCGAAGAAAGGAACCGTGCCGGCTACTGGGATGATCACCGCCACCACCGCGTCCATGTACGGCACGGGAAGCGGGATTTCACCCGCCAGCGTCTCGAACTTTCGTAACAGCAACCCGAGAAAGTTCTGCGTCAGCTTCCTGTTCTCCGGCTTGAGCGAAGGCGCGTGGAGTTTCCGAACCCGATCCAGCACGGTCCGGGTTTCCGCAGGGGACAACCCTTTTGTTATTTCGTCAAGCCCCGTAGTTGTTTCGGGCATGGCGAACACGAACGGTAACGTCTCCACCGTTACGGGGGTGGTGTTGGACTTTTTCGGTGCTTCGATTTTCTTTTCTTTGGTGGATTTTTCCTGCAAAGGAACCGAAGGCGCCGGAGCCGCTTCGTCTTCCTCAGATTCCTCAGCCTCTTCCTCCTCCTCACCCTCTTCCGCCTCCTCCTCCTCCTCCTCAACCTCAACCTCCTCCGGCCCGCCGTCCTTCAGAATCCCGAGCTTGCGTAACCGCGCCTTGCCGGCTTCCAAGTCAGGCCGCATGCCTTTCACGTTTTTTTTCAACGCCGCGGTTTCGTCTTGGTCTAAATCCTGATCGTTGTCGTACTCGTCAGAGTCGAACCCCGAATCCGACCCTGATGCGTCGTCCCCGGAACCGTCTTCTTCACTGGAATCCAAATCGAAACGGCCATCCTCCAAGTCGTCGCCGCTTTTCCGCTTCCCCGACTTCGCGTCGCGCAGGTCATCGTCGGACGCGTCCGAATCATCGTCACCCCCATCAGCACCCCTCGCTTCCCGTTTCGCGAGTTTAGCATCTGCCTGCTTCGCCTTCGCCCTGCGCGCGGCGAATCCGCCCGGTTTGCCGTGTGTGTCGTCGCCGCCGTCGTCGTCGTCGTCGTCCCCGCGCGCGCGTTTCAAACGGTTGCGCTCCGCCGATTCAAGCTCCGCCGCCTCGGCGGCTTCGATCTCCTCGGCGGTTTTGGTCCGGTCCACGGCTTGGCCTGTGATTGTGAACGAAAAGTGTCAGTCTTGTATTGGGCGATGTATGGACAAACAGTGCACTCTGGACAATCGGCAAACTGTGTTGTTGGGATTTGGGAAAGGCCCAACACGTACCTCTTGCTTCCAGCCCTAGCTCACGAGTCAGCTTGTCGTAATCGTCCTTCACCACGTCACCGGCGTGATTAGTAGCGGTCCTGGCAAGAGTCACCGCTGAGAGATAAAAAAGAAAGTGTCAGTCTCTCGTAATGTGTACGAGTAAACAGTCAGGGTAATCGGGCCGATCAGTCGGCGGAACGTGGTAAACGGGAAAGTTCCGTACCTTCCAGCTCTTGAAACCCAAACTTTGTTCCGTTTTTACCGAGCTTGTCGTCCCTGCTTTGTTTCCGCGACGATCCTTTTTCCCACCCGTCCGGTTTCAAATGCCCTACTCCCTTCGCGAGCACTTTCGATAACACCCCGGAGTCCGAAATCAACCGGAACTCGTCATCCAGCTTGTCAAGCGCGGTTTCATCCGCCTCGCGTTGTCGCGCCCTTTTGTTGCGAAAGAAAAGTGTCAGTCTTGTAATAGCAAACAGTGTGCCGCCTGATTTGGGAAATACAACACGAACCTCGTCGCCTTGCCGTGCTTCGACTTGGCGATGAGCTCCTCCATGACTTCCTTTTTGGTTTTCCGTCGCTCGGGTAGGTCGGATTCGTGGTCGGACCGTTTCAGTGAGAAACCGCCACTGTGCTCGTCGTCGTCGTCGTCACCACCACCACCGCCGCCGAAGTGCATCGCCGCCGTGGCGTCGCGTCCTATTCCGCCGCCGTCGCGGTCGTCGTCGGAATCCGATTCGTCGCCCCGGCGCCGCGTAGCGCCTCGCGCTAAGTAGTGCGCTGACCTCCGCTCTTCTTTTTTGGGGTCGATGGGTGCGCCTCCGTGGGTTAGTGATGAGGAGGCTTTTTTGGCATCGTCCACGTCGTGAAAAGACCCACCCCCGTTGCCGTCGTCGTCGTCCTCATTAAGGGCGAACGACTTCCCAGGCCGGAGTTGGCGCAACCGCGCGCGTGCGAGCCGGCCGATCGACCGCTCTTCCGGGGTCATGTCCACGTCCCCTTCCCCGAACCTGCGGTCGGAAAAAACGTTCGCGCTTCCCAAGCCCTGGTGTTCCTTTAAAAGCGTGTTCCGCCGTTTCGTCACACCCGCGGTGCGTGCCTTCAACGCATCGCCCCGGACGCCTCTCGTTTTCTTGCCAAGCACGTCAAACTTCAACCTGCCGCTCCTGGCTTCGAACACGCTGGGTTTCTCAACAGGCGCTTCTCGTTGCGCGTTGCTGAACCGGTGCTTGCTTTTCTTTCCCGTGGATGGGGGGTGCTTCTTCTTTTTCGCCATGGACGCAAAGCAGGGGGGGGACCCGCGTCTTCCGATGTGACCGATGGGCATCTGAGAAAAAAACAAATAAAGGCCGCCGAGCCGCCGCCGCCGACCGATTGCCTGAAATAAGCTCTCGACTGGCAACTGGATCGAGAAAAAAACAAATACTGTCGACCAAACCTGCAGTCCCCAGAACTCTTCCCTCCACCCACCACACCTCTCCGCGGCACCGCGGGTCCCGTTCCCTTTGGGAGCCATGTCCCTGTGCACTTCCCTCTTCTCGAGCGGCGCGAGGGCGGGAAGACGCGTGCTCGTGTGTTCCGTGAATCGCACCAATCGTAGCGCTCGCGTCGTGTCTGGGAGGCTGGGACGACATCCAGTGGGCCAAAATCAAGTCGGCAACCACCGCGGTTCCGGCGGTTCGCCCGGACGCATCACCTCGATCAGGCCCGGCCCGGGGTTGGGTACCCGGGCCGTGCAGACGGGAGACGGGGAAGGGTACGTGTTTTTGTCCGGTGTTACGTGGTGACCGTCCTGGACGACGCGTTCCATTCGCGCGGGGCACGAGAAAGTCGGTGTTTCTGGGACGCACACCTCGAAGACAACGATCGATTGGAGATAAGGCGTCCCCGACGGCGTTCATCGTCGCATTCACCCGCTGACCTCAAACAATCTCCGCCAAAAACTCCAGGCGACCCCGCGAAAGCCCCCCACGCGCATCACAGGCCGTGCCTATTACCCTAGGAACCACCCAAGCGGGACGAAGGTTCACCACGGTGACCCAAAGTTCCTCTGAAGCAACCGCGTCTGAAACCGAAACCGACGAAGCGGCGCTCGCGCGACGCCATCCTCTTTTCCTTCACAACTCGCGCTCCCGAAAAAAAGAGCGCTTCGTCCCGAACGACGACACCGACACAAGAAAAGTCTCCATGTACGTCTGCGGGGTTACCGTGTATGACTACTCGCACATAGGCCACGCCAGAGTTTACGTCGCCTTCGACGTGTTGTTCCGACAACTTATTAAACTGGGTACGTATTTCCCACTCACCTCGTTCCGCCTCCCTGATCGGCCCGATCACCGATTACCTAGACTGTTTACGTAATACACACTACGAGAGACTGACACTTTTTTTGTATCAATCAGGGTACGACGTGACGTACGCGCGGAACTTCACGGACGTGGATGACAAAATCATCAAGCGCGCGACGGAAAACGGCGAGACGTGCGACGCCTTGGTGACGAGGTACGCGTTGGAGCTTTCCCAACTTCCCTGTTTGCACATACTCGTACCAGAAGGGAGCATTACCTCCGCCCTGACTGTTCAGACCGATTACGGTGACTGTTGACCAGGCCATCGTCCAATACACGCGATACACGCGACGTTAACCGTTTTGTTTTACAATTCTCAGGTTCATCGCCGCTTTCAGTGAGGACATGGCGTCGCTGGGATGTTTGCCACCCAGCATGGAACCCAAAGCCACGGAACACATCGGCGATATCGTCGGGATGACGGAAAGGCTGATAGAAAAAGGGCACGCGTACGAGACGGGGGACGGCGACGTTTACTTCGCCGTGGAATCGCTCGCCTCGTACGGAGCGTTGAGCGGCAGAAAGCTCGAGGACGGGCGAGCCGGAGGCAGCGACCGAGTCGCCGCAGTTGACGCACGCAAGAAACACCCCGGGGACTTCGCGCTTTGGAAAGCCGCGAAACAGGGGGAGCCGACCTGGCAAAGCCCGTGGGGTCCCGGGCGCCCGGGGTGGCACATCGAGTGCAGCGCGATGATTGAAAAGTGTTTCGGAACCTCGATCGACATTCACGGCGGCGGCGCGGATCTTACGTTTCCGCACCACGAAAATGAACTCGCGCAGAGCACCGCGGCGTGCGGGTGCGGGATTTCGCACGACGACGACGATACAGATGCTTCGCAATCGGACGTTACAAAAAAAACCCAAGACAATTTCGTCAAGTACTGGGTCCACAACGGGTTTGTGAAGGTTGACAACGAAAAAATGTCAAAGAGTTTGGGCAATTTCTTCACCATCCGCGAAGTCACATCAATGTACCACCCCCTCGCGTTGCGCTGGATGCTGTTGCAGACGCACTACCGGGCGCCTATTAACTACACGCAACGCGCGCTGGAGGAAGCGAGCGACCGGCTGTTTTACCTGTACCAGACTTTGCGCGACGCGGCGGTTGCGCTTGGAGACGAGGCGGCGAAAACCGAAACCGAAAGTAACGGAAAACCCAAGCCCCCGACGGGCGTCGCGGCGGAAGGCGTCGCGCTCGCAGCTGCCACTACCGCGGCGGTTTCAGACGCGTTGGCGGATGATTTGAACACGCCGTTGGCCACCGCGGCGCTGTCGCAACCGTTGAAGGTGCTGAACGATTTGGTGTCCACGAAAGGTGGAAAGAAAGCGGCTGGACGGTACGTCGCGCTGCGCGATTTAATTGCAGTCGTGAACGATACTTTGGCGCGACTCGGGTTACCCGCGGGTGGTGCGCACGGGTCGGTTGGTGAAGATCAAGTGGACGAAATTTTGGACTCATTACGCGCGCTAGCCCTGAAAAGAGCAGGCCTGACCTTGACTGACATAGACGAAGCGACTGCGAAACGAACCGCCGCGAGGGCCGCGAAAGATTTCGCGACCTCGGATTTGATCCGAGACGACCTGTTCAAGAAAGGCATAGCGCTCTCGGACGGCGGCGCGGACGGCGCGTCGTGGAGGCCGTGTCCCGTGGATTTCGATCGTGGGGGAGAGGAATAAAAGGGGTTTCGTCATATTTTAAAGGTGTATTTACCTTTATTTTACCTTTTACTTACCTTGAAGGTATTACAAGTACTGTTCAAAGCTTATGGAACGCGGACGCGTAGAAACGAAGACTCACTTCTCCTTCGCGCTCGCCGCCTTCTTCTTTTCGTAGTGGTTCTTCTGGTAGCAAGACTTGCAAATTTTAGTTCCGGGCTTATCTTTGCAGTTGGTCCACTTACTGGTCGTATCCGTCCCGCACTTCACGCACGTCGTCCCCGCGGCCGCGGCGACGTTCAGCAGGTTCTTCTGGTAGCAAGTCAAGCAAATTTTAGTTCCGGGCTTACCTTTCCAGTCGTACCACTGACCGACGGTCGTATCCGTCCCGCACTCCACGCACGTCGTCCCCGCGGCCGCAGCCATGTCCCGCGCCTGCGAAG
>TARA_B110000240_G_scaffold34714_1_pt1 | contig 13531 bp, 8 predicted proteins | sample TARA_B110000240 | Tara Oceans TARA_B110000240 (sample SAMEA4397611) | marine metagenome | biome: Polar Biome; feature: [DCM] deep chlorophyll maximum layer (ENVO:01000326); material: water (ENVO:00002006), including particulate matter (ENVO:01000060) such as... | depth 17 m | reverse complement strand
CTTTTATATAGATATAAAAACTTTTTGACAACCAACTTCGACATTTACAACGCTTCTGCAGGATCAGGAAAGACATTTACCCTAACAAGCAGGGTATTAACAAGCATAATTAAATCAAAAGAAGAAGACGCTTTTAAAAGTATTTTAGCTCTTACATTTACGAATAAAGCTGCTGATGAAATGAAGAACAGAATATTAGCTGGCCTAAAAGAGTTTTCAGATTTACAAATCATAAATCAACCCTCAGACCTGTTCAATAAAGTAGTTGCAGAAACGGAATTAAGTCCAGAAAATGTCAGTAAAATTTCTAAAAAGCGATTAAGCATTTTGTTGCACAATTTTTCTTTTTTTCAGGTATCGACCTTAGATAGTTTTAACCATAACATTATAAGAGCCTTCTCAAAAGAGCTTAATTTAGCCTCAAATTTTAGCATCATAATAGATTCAGAAGAGTTTATTAATGAATCTGTAGACAGGTTATTGGCTCAAACGGGAAAAGATAAAAAGGTGTCAAAGGCCTTAATTGATTTTGCAAACAAAAAAATTAACGAAGGGAAGTCCTGGGACATAAGTTTTGATTTAAGAGAATTAGCAAAAACATTGACTAACGAAAGCCATTACAATAAAATAAAAATTTTAGAGGGAAAAACTTTAGAAGATTTTTTAATTGAAAAAAAAGAAATCAACAAAAGAATTGCTCGCGTAGAGAAAAAAACTACTGAGTTAACGGGTCAAATGGAGCTTATTGTGAACTCTGCACAAACTAATTTGGTTTTTTCAAGAAATTCATTGCCAAATTTTTTAACCAAACTAAAAAGAGACAAATATTCTTTAGTTGATATAAATAGTATTTCTAACCTTTTGGAAAAAAGAACTTTAATAACTAAAAAAAGCCTTACAGAAAACCCAGAAAAAGGAGAAGAAGTGGTAAAAAAACTTTGCGAACTATTTAAAAAAACAAAAGATCTTTTGTTAAAAAAAATTGTTTTAAAGTCATTTAGTCTAATGGTTATTCCTACAGCTGTTTTAAGTTTAATTAAAAAAAATTCAAAAGAGATTCAAAAAGAAAGAGGAGAGTTGTTGCTGTCAGAATTTAATCAAAGAATAAGCGAAGAAATAAAAGACCAGCCAGCTCCATACATCTATGAAAAAATAGGAACAAAATTTAAAGAGTACATGATTGATGAGTTTCAGGACACTTCGTTATTGCAATGGAATAATTTAATTCCATTAATTTCACACTCCTTAGAGTCAGAGGAGATTAAAGGAAAGCAAGGATCTTTGTTGATTGTGGGAGACCCCAAACAATCGGTCTATAGGTGGAGAGCTGCAAATCCAGACATTTTTATTTCACTACTACTAAAATCAAACCCCTTTAGTGTTATCAAAACAAACAAAACGCTGCCAAAAAACTATAGAAGCTATAAACAAATTATAAAATTCAACAACAATTTCTTTCAACATCTTTCTCACTTAATGGGGAGTCCAGTAAATAAACACATATATCAATTAGGGACAAAGCAAGAGGCTAGTAAAACTAAGGAGGGACATGTTTCTTTGGAGTTTATAAAAAACAATGACGGGAATGAGTTTTTAGAAAAAATAGTACAAAAAATTAATTCTTGCAAAAAAAGAGGCTATTCTTATGTAGACTTAGGGATTTTAGTTAGAACAAAAAAAGAAGCGGCAAATATAGCTAGCTATTTAATTTTAAAAAGAATACCAGTTGTTTCGTCAGAAACCCTCCTTTTAAATAGCTCAGGTAAAGTAAAATTTTTAATTGAGCTGATTAGATTTAGAACTGAGCCCTCAAATCAATCGTCTAGAAAAACAATCATTAATTTTTTAATTAAAAAAGAGAAACCAAAAGATTCATATTTATATTTTGAGCAATTGATCAAGGCCTCTGCGGACAAACTTTTCGAAAAATTAGGGGTTATGTCTTATGAAAATTTTACAAAAACACCTTTGTTAAAATCAATTGAAATAGTGGTTTTAAAATTAAACTTAGACGAAAACAATGATGGGTTTATTCAGCTTTTAAAAGAAGAGCTTTTTGGCTTTGTGTTAAAAAATGGAATAGATGAAATCAGGTTTTTGGATTATTGGAGCAAAAACAAAGAAAAAATAAGCGTTGTAATGGGCGGCAACCAAGATGCCATATCGATATTGACAATTCATAAAGCAAAAGGGCTAGAATTCCCTGTAGTAATCTATCCTTTTGCAGACTCCAAGACATTTAGATCTTTTTCTAAAAAAGTATGGCTTCCTGTTAATGATAAAAAAAACGGGATAGAGCTTTTGGTGCCTTTTAGCAAGGCAATACAAAAGTATAGTGGAGATGGAGAAAAAATTTTTAACGAAACAAGAGATCAGCAAGAACTGGACAATACGAATGTTTTATATGTTGCCCTTACAAGAGCTGTTGAAGAATTATATGTATTATCGACATTCCCCAAAAACAAATCAATTAATTCACACAACGAAATGCTTAGATCCTATCTAGAAGATCAAAATATTTGGAAAGAGGACAAATTGATTTATGTCTGGGGAAAACAAAACAAAACAAAACCCCCGGCAATTCAATTAAAGGATTTAAACAAAAAATTTAAAAGAAAAGTTTACAACCCTAAAGCAAAAGCAGAGTTTCAAGATCAGCAAATTTTATTTGGAAACGTTTTCCATAGCTTAATGGCTAAAATTCAATACTCGTATCAATTAGAAAAAGAAATTTTGGATTACAGAAAGTCCAGAAATATAAAAGGAATAGACAAAAAAGAGATTATTAGGCGGGTTCAAGAAACCCTCGCTCATCCAAGTCTTAAAGAGCTGTTTCTTCCAAAAAACATTGTAATTTGTGAAAAAGAGATTTTTGTTAATGAAAATAATATAATTAGGCCGGATAGAATAATAATAACTGACGCAAAAAGCTGTATAATTGTTGACTATAAAACAGGGGAGAAAAGAGCGAAAGACATTAAACAAGCCGCAAGATATTCAGCGGTTTTAAAGAAAATGGGGTATAAGGTTGAAAAAGTTATAATAGTGTATTTTGATCTTCAAATAGACGTTGTTGAGGTTAAATAGTGTAAAAAGCTATTGAATAAACATCTTATATTCTATAAATTCATTAAGTTTGTTGTTATAGAATTTTTTAAAACAACTATTATAATGAAAAAATTAGGAAAAATAATATTGGTTTTTGCCGTGCTATTGTATGTTAATTCTGCTTTAGCACAAGACAAAAATAATCAATGGCAGTTTGCTTTTGGCAATAACGCTGTTGATTTTCATCCAGTCGGAACAGATAGTCAGGACAATCCTACAGGCCTCTTATTTAGTGAATATTTCAATATTCAAGAGAACTGGAACACACAAACTGCTATTAATACACTTAGTATTTCAAGGTACGGAAACGAGAGCTTCTCGTATGGCTTAAGGGGGTCTTTAAACACCATAACAAGACTAGGGGATCAAAGAGCAAGAATTAGCGGAAAAAGAATAGCTAGTTTGGATGCTATTGTAACGTATAACTTACCAGAGTTCATGTCTTTTTGTAGCATGGAGCCATTTCTAGAAGGAGGAACAGGCTACACTTGGTTTGGGAATCAGAGATCTACTACAATGAATGCTGGCTATGGGGTTAATTTTCAAGTTTCCGAAAAATTTTCTGTAAAGATAAATTCAGCATATAAGCATGCTTTTAATGACATGCAAGATTTAAAATCTCATTTTCAACACAATATTGGAGTAGCTGTTAATTTTGGAGGAAAAGATACTGATAGAGATGGTATTTATGATCAATACGACGACTGTCCTGATCAGCCTGGCTTACCAGCTTTCAACGGATGTCCAGACAATGATGGTGACGGAATAATAAATAGTAAGGACTCTTGTCCTGATGTTGCAGGATTAGTAGAATTTGACGGTTGTCCTGACACTGATGGCGATGGAATTCCTGACACAGAAGACCGCTGTGTTAACGAGCCGGGATCAGTTGAAATGGGCGGATGTCCTGATACTGATGGCGACGGAGTTGCTAACATAGAAGACGGATGTGTTGATGTTGCCGGACCAATTGAAAACAACGGCTGTCCATGGCCAGATAGCGATGGAGATACCGTTTTAGACAAAGACGATAAATGTCCTAATGTTGCGGGGTTAGTAAACAACGCAGGATGTCCTCAGCCTTCTGAAGAAATCATGGAAAAATTAAATGCGGTTGGAGCACAAGTTCCTTTTGAATTAAACCAAGCTATTCTTGGGGCTAAAGTAAAAGGACTATTAGATCTTGTTGCCACGATAATGACTAAATATTCTCAAACTAGTTTTATTATTGAGGGACATACAGATACTTCAGGACCTAAGGCATTTAATCAAAAACTTTCAGAAAACAGAGCAAATGCAGTTAAGGATTACCTGTCTAACGCAGGAATTAATTCTGACAGAATGTCAACTGTAGGGTTTGGTGAAGAGAAGCCTAGCGTTTCTAATAACACTAGAAAAGGTAGAATTACCAATAGAAGAGTTGAGTTCAAGGTAGTAGACTAATAAAAAAAAATTTTTAATTATATTAAAAGCGTCTAATTTTTATTAGACGCTTTTTTATTTTAACCCTATGAAATCTTTTTTAGAAAAAGTTTTAGATGATGTACAATTGGCAAACAGAGATATAGAAAAAACTTGTTTTATTTTTCCAAATAAACGCTCTTCGCAAGTATTTAAAAACCTTCTTTTAAGACAAACAAAACGCTCGGTTTTTGCCCCCACAATTGAAAGCATAGACACGTTCATTATTAAAATTTCAGGATTAAAAGAAATAAAAAACGCCAGAGCCCTTTACAAACTGTTTTCAGCACATTGTTCTATAAATAAAGGCCAGAAGAATGATTCGGGTACTTTTAACGCTTGGGGAAATACATTTATTAACGATACAATTGAAGTGGAACAAAACTTATTAGATGTAAAAAAAATCTTAGAAGAAGTAGCAGAAATAAATAAAATAAAAAATTGGGGAGAAAATAAAGAAAGCAATAAAAAAGAAACTGTTTTTTGGAATCACCTAGCTCCGTTATATGAGAGTTTTAAAACAACCCTTTTAGAAAGTCAAGAAGGAACCAAGGGGATTTGTTATAGTGAAGCTCAAAAAAATTTAGAACATTATAAAGAGGCTAACAACGAGATTAAACATGTTTTCATTGGTTTAAACGCACTTAGTAAATCGGAGGAACTAATAATAAAGGAATTATTGACTTTTAATGACGGAGAAATTTATTGGGACATTGATCAGTCTCTTTTGAATAACAAAAATCATGGAGCCGCGCACTTTATTAAAAAATATAAAAACAGCTGGGAGCATTTCGCTAAAAATTCTTTTAAATGGGATGTAGATGAGCTAAAAAATCCAAAGACAATTAAAATTATTGGTGCCACAAAATCTGTTGGTCAAGCAATGGAGATAGGAAAGACACTCTCTTATTTAAATAAGGATAAACCCATGAAAGTGGCAGTAATTCTGGGAGATGAAACTATAATCGAGCCCGTCTTGAATCATGTACCGGATAATATTAAGAAAATAAACATTGGATCATCAGTTCCTTCTAGCATGCTTGAGCTTAAAAAACTTTTAAAGTTGATTTTAGAGATGCAAGCGAATAAAACGGAAATTAAATTTTTCACAAAAAACATATTATCTTCTAGAATTATAAGGATTTCATTCCCTTTTTTAGACTTGGAAAACGAAAGAGCTTGTCTAAGTTTAATTTTAAAACCATGGAAGTCTCCAAAAGAAGGCTTAAAAAACCTCGTCTGTTTCATAGAAGAACTATCAGTCAAAAAAAGTTTAAAAGAAACAGACCTAGCAGAGTCTAAATTAATTTTGGAAATTCTTCAAGAGGTAAGTATACTTATAAAAGAATATGGTAATATTAAAAAAATCAAGGATTTAAAAGAATTTTTGTTTCCATTTCTTGACGAAATACACATCCCTTACGAACCCGAGGGGGATGCCGAGATTCAGGTTATGGGGCTTTTAGAAACTAGAGCCCTAGATTTTGAAACAGTTATTATAAGCTCGGTAAACGAAGGGTTTCTTCCTAAAGGCAAAAGCTTTGACTCACTGATTCCTTTTGATTTGCGTAAAAAACACGGCTTGCTGACGTTTAACGAAAGAGATAAAACCAATACGTACCATTTTTATAGACTCCTTCAAAGAGCAAAAAATATTTATCTGATATATAATAACATTAACGAAGGAATTAAAGGAGGAGAAAAAAGTAGGTTTATTCATCAATTAGAAATAGAAAGGTTTGAAAATCATCAATTGATTTATGAAAGCGCTATACCCAACCTGTCAACAAACAACAATGAAATGGAGATTACAAAGTCTCCTCGCGCTTTAGAAAAGTTGAAAGAACTTGCTGTTAGCGGGTTCTCACCATCTTCACTGTCAGAATATTTAGAGAGTCCAGAAAAATTTTATTATTTAAAACTGCACAAAATAAACCTCAATAACGAAGAAGAAGATTCCGTTAGCTCTAGAGTAGTTGGACTTATTTTCCATGAATCGATCGAAGAGCTATATAAGCCACTTGTTCATAAAACTCTTACCGCTCAATTACTGAATTCAGTATTAAAAAAAGCAGGGCCTATTGTTAGAGAAAGCTTCGCTAATAATTATAGTTCAGATTTTAAGACAGGAAAAAACCTTATAGCTTTTGAAGTTATTAAAACTGCAATAAAAAAATTCATCTCTAATGAGTTGGAAGATGTAAAAAAGGGAAACACCATTAAGTTGATTGCGCTAGAAAAAAAAATTAGTCAAAAAATAAACTTTGATGAGCTAGAGCACTCAGTAAAGCTGAAAGGCATTATAGACAGAGTAGACATGAGAAATGAAACAATACGGATAATTGATTACAAAACAGGCATAATGAAGCTAGGAGACTTAAAAATAAAGAACCCAAACTCTCTTTGCGAAAACTCGTCTCGCACAAAAGCAATGCAGCTTATGTGTTATGCAAGCATGTATCTTAAAAGCAATCCAAATTGTCAAAGGCTAGAAGCGGGAATCATTTCTTTTAGAGATTTAAATAATGGCTTAATGAAATTAGCAATAAACAATCCTTTGGAGAAAACAAATCATATTAATCCCAATCATATTGATGAATTTGAAAAGTCCTTAAAACGATTGATCTTAGAAATGATGAACCCAAAAATTCCTTTTACAAGCGCAAGGGCTAGTTAAACGTATAGTCTACTTCAAGCAGAACTTCATTTCTTCGATTAAAAACCTTGTAAGGGCTATTATAAGAAAGCACAATAGGTTGATTGCTAATTATGTTTATTTTTTTTTTATTTAATTTCTCAACCAGTAAACGATAATTCAGAGAAACCTTATTCGAGTTAGAGTATCCACCATAAGTAATTGAGGCAAAAACACCTCCTTTCGATTTATAAACCTTTACGCTATTGTCTTTAGGCAAAACAATGTTTTTCTCTGAATATTTTGAAGGCAAAACAAATTCCATGGTGTTTAAAGAACCCTTGCTAGTCATGTAAACAGGGGTGGTCATGGCGATTTTTGTGTTATCTGAATTATTTCCGCTGATATACTTAAAGAGCTTTGAAAAATTGTTATTAGAAGTGGCTTTTGCCTTTATTGACGGTGGATAATACCTTAGTTCAATATTGTCCATCGTGTATATAAGTTCGTATTGTTGGGTTTCGTATTGTTGAGAGAACATGGTGATTGAAAATAAAAAAAACAGATATTTAGACATAATATTTATACTCGCGTTAATTTAACTGGGTATGTTTTTTCAGAATTCCATTGAGGAACATAAAGGTTCCAGTCGTCATCAACACAAACATCGTGCGGGTTTCTAAAACTGACTTGGTCATATTCGGGCTTTACAAGCGTTTGGTCCAAATAAGAAGGAAAGCTCCCCCCCGGAAATGAAACAACTTTATTGTTATTGTCTAAAACAGCAAGCATTCCGTCATAAACCCCCCAATCTTTAGTGACTATGACCGCAAACAAAAGGTATTCCCCTTTAATTACTGGTCTACACACATAACAGCCAGGAAGCTTAATAGTTTCTATCCATTTTCCATCAAGAGAAAATCGTTTAAATTCATTTTTACTTCTTGAGGATATTAATAGGGTTGGATTGGATTTATCTCTGCTGTCTATTGTTATTCCGTGACAACAATCAAACAAATCATTGCCTTCACCATGACCTCCAAAATGATGAACATAATTCCCCTTATTATCGTATTGTATTATGTAGTCTAACCCATATCCGTCTGCGACATAAAAATCGCCATTTTCTGCAATAGCAATTTCAGTAGGTTTAAACTGAGAGGCGCTAGTATATGCTTTAATTTCTTTGGGATAGGATAGTTCTAAAAGCTTCTCCCCCTTGAGAGTCGTTTTGCAAACCCTGTTAGAGTCAGGGTCGGTAATAAACAAAAACTCTTCCCCCCCCTGATCAACAATAGAAAGTCCATGTGCACCAGGATAGTTTAAGGTCCAAGAGTCTAAAACTTTACCAGAACGATCGTATATTAAAATATTGTTTTTAGCATGTGTAGTCGTTAAAATAATTCTGTTTTTAGAATCTATAACCATTTCGTGACAGTGATCTATCGGATAAGTATTTGAATTTTGAACTCCCCAATTTTTATTGATCTCAAACTTAAAATCACCATGTCCAATAGGGTCATTTAAGCCCATTGTAGAGGCGCTATAAAGAGAAGGTATATATAATGGAATAGAAGCAACTAAAGAAGTTTTTTTAATAAAAGATCTACGAGAATTTTTTTTAATCATTTTAAACAGAGTTTATAAAAATCATTTCGAAGTTAAATAATATATATCAAAACTAGAAAGTAATGCGACGCGCTACCTCCAAGAACAAATAAGTGCCAAATAGCATGTGAATATTTCATCTTCTCAAGACTATAAAAAATAGTGCCAAAAGAATAAAGAAGGCCACTTAAAACTAACAACATTAAGCCATTAAACTCAAGAGCATTAAAAACACTTTTAAAATCTAGAACAACTAACCAGCCCATTGCTAAATAAAGTACTAGGGAAAGTTTTTCAAATTTTCCAGTAAAAAAAATTTTAAACACAGTTCCAATTAAAGTAATTACTAATAGTGTTATAAAAATAGTTTTTCCTGACCCGTTATATAGAGTTATTAGGCAAACTGGAGCATATGACCCGGCGATCAAATAAAAAATACTTACATGATCAAAAACCCTAAACTTTTTTTTTAATCCAACATTGGAAGTGTAATGATAGAGGGTCGAGGCAGAGTATACACAAATCAACCCAAATCCAAAAAAAAGAATGCTTAGAACACTTAACTCAGTTAGTCCTTGGTCAGAATAAAGCAGCACAGGTAGGCCGATTAAACTTAAAATTAATCCAACAAAATGGGTTAATGTATTCCAAAATTCTTCTTCTTTAGTTTCAGTCATTTAAATTTTTAAACAAAAAATAGATTTAATAATATAACATAAAAAATGCCAAAAAATATTTGAAGATAAATTGTTTTTAAATTAGAAAAAACAAGATCTCTAGAGTTGAAATTTTTATATAAATTAATAAAAGCACTAAATCCATAAAGAAACAAAAGACCATTGCCAATTAAAAAAATGGGCTTATTAAAATATATTAAATTTTCGTTGAAAAGATCAACTAATAAAAAGGAACTAATAAAAGCACACATAAGATTAAACAAATACCCCCATCTAGCATTTTTTTTACCAAGAGTTACGACTAAATGATTTTTCCCAGTCAAAGCGTCACTTACAGCATCTGGAAATTGATTTATATATAAAATGTTTGTAGTTAAAAACCCAAACGGGATGCCAATGTAAAAAGAATTAAAAAATTCCTTAGAAAATAATTCGATGGTTGAGCTTGAAATGGCAAAATATGCGCCTAAAGTTAGAAGAGGTCCAAAAGCAAGAAAAACCGCAATTTCGCCGAGGCCTCGCCTTGAAACCAATCTAACTGGTCGAGCTGTGTAAAAATAACCAAGTAATCCACCAATAACTCCTATAATTAATGCATTCATTGCATTAGAAAATTCGCCAGTAACAAAATAGCTATTAATTAGAAGAGCTAACATGGCTAAAAAAGCAACAAAAAGCATTTTTCTTGCAAGCGAAAGAGTTCCTGAGAGAGAAATTAGCCCTAACTCTATAGCTCTGCTTCCGCCCGAAAGTTGAGCACCTTCCAAAACAGTTGAATTTAATCCTGCATTAAAATACTCTGTATTTGCTTCATCTGTGCCATCTTTAACATCAAAAAAATCATTAAATACATTAGCGGAGACGTGTAAAAAAGCGATTCCAAGGGAGCATAATACTAATGAAAGAACATTAAAAAGGCCACTGCCGGATCCAGCAAGGAAAGCAGCAATTGCAAATATTGGGAAAAGAGATGCGCTGGTAAACCCTCCCCGGGTTATTGCAAATGCCCATTTGATAAAAATAGTGGAAAATTTGATTGGCACCACCACTTCTTCATCTATTGGGACAGTAATTCCACAATATCCAGTTTGTGGATTGTTTTTGCCATTAGCAAAAGTTGGTGTAATTTTTACGGCAGCATTGAATTTGTTGCCATCTTTATTTATAAAGTATGTTTTTGTTGAATATTCACCATTTTTTATAGACTTAGACAGCCAAGTCCCAACATTTTGAATTACTATTTCACCAGGAGAAAATAAAGAAACTCTTTTTTTACCTATAAGCTCTTTTTTATTGTAACCAAATAATTTTTCTCCATCAGGGTTAACTGTTTCGATAATCCCTTCTAGATCACAAGTTATAACACTTTTCATAAAATTTTATTTCAAATGTACCATTTATGGCTATAAATTTGAAATAAAATTATTCAAATTTCCCCCCAGGGAGATTCTTCGTATAAATCAATTAGAAAGAGCTAGAGATTATGACAAAGGCTAAACAGAAAATTAATATTATTTTTCAGAAACATAAATAGAAGCGGCCCCAAACATTTGAGTTTTAATATAGATGGTTTTAAACCCACATTCTTTTAAAATAGAAACAAAGACATGTCCGCAAGGAAACTTTTCAGCAGATTTTTGTAAGTAATTATAAGCCAATTTATTTTTTGAAAACATAGACCCTATAAAAGGAACAAAAGCTCTACTAAACATAAAATACAAAAATTTAATTATTGAATTTTGAGGGACAGAAGATTCAAGAATTATTAATTTGCCATTTTTTTTCAAAATCCGATTACTTTCTTTCAGTCCCTTTATTAGGTTTTGAAAATTTCTTACACCAAACCCAATAGTTACTAAATCAAAATGACCACTTGGATAATTAAGGTTTTCAGCATCTCCCGAAACAAGCGTTATTTTATTGGACAAGTTTTTTTTAAGAATTTTTTTTCTTCCTATATCCAACATTTTTTCTGAAATGTCTAAGCCAATTATAGATGATCCTTCTATTTTAGAAAGCTCTAAAGCTATATCAGCAGTTCCGGTTGCAATATCTAAAATTTTTTTTGGGCTGTTGGCTTTCGCAATTTTATATATCCTTTTTCGCCATTTTATATCATTTCCAAAAGTGAGCAGCTTGTTGATAAAGTCATACTCAATGGATATAGAATTGAACATGTCTTGAACCTGTGTTTTTTTAGATGTTTCAAGCTGTTGATTGGGCTTCATTACGAGGCTTATATGACCAACAAAGATAATTAATTAGGACAGTTGAAATCTTGACTGCTCTTAATATAGCAAATGCTTTTTATTTGAGTTCTTCCACCCTGCCTGATGCTTATAATTAACAAAATGAACCTTCAAGTCTGCTTGATAGGCGTAATTAACAAAGAAAATTTTTTTTTCAGAATGATATTCTTGATTCACAAAATGCCAGAGCCCTGCATTTCCCTCTACTTCATGGGACTGGCTTACTTTAAAAACGTTTAAATCTGCCTGATATTCATAATTAACAACAAAAACTTTTAAATCTGCTTGATAAGATCTATTGGTAGAATATATTTTTTGTGATTGAAGAGAAAAGCTTGTTAGGATTATAATTATTAAGAAGAGCAAATTTTTCATGCAAAGAATTGTTCAAAAACAATGCCAAGTATAACATCAAAAAATCATATTTTCCACCCGTCCCGATATTTTCTAGTCACAAATTGATTTGCTTCTTCAAGGTTTGTTATTCTTATATTTTCTCCGTCCCAAAGAAGTTTTTTCCTTGCAAAAAAGTCTAAATTGCCTTTGGAATTCTCTTTTCTTAACATAAAGCTCCTAATAGCTAAATTACCCATCAAAACCGTTTCTGTCATTGGACCGGCATAATCAAAAGAAGATGTTAGGTCTAAATGCTCTTTGCTGTTAAATCCAGCTTTACAGGCATCTACCCACTTACGCTGGTGGCCGTATTCAGGCTCAGGCATTTTTTCCGTTTCTGGACCAAATTCAGTTTCCCCATTATATAAATATAGCTTAGGAGTTAGCGGAGAACTGTCATTAATGTTTGTTGAAACAATCCCTTTTTCTCCAATCATTAAAACGCCATTATAGCTTCCAGGGCCACCAATATCATCATTTGCAGGAATGATATCAGGATGAGGAGGCCTAATGCCCCCATCAGTCCAAGTTAATCGCATTGGAGTATTATTTTTTTCAGTTGATCCAAAGTTTAAAGTAATTAAAGAAGAAGGAGGACACCCCTCAGGATGATAGTCAGGATTCCACATTTTAGTAAAAACACTGCCAACGCTACATTCGGCATCTTTTGGATATTTTAATCCTAATGTTCTAAACGGAATATCAATTAAATGACATCCTACATCTCCAAGCGCTCCTGTGCCATATTCCCACCATCCCCTCCAATTAAATGGGTGTAAATTAGGCGTGTACGGTTTTTCACTAGCAGGGCCTAGCCATAAATCCCAGTTTAGAGCATCTGGCTTTAGATTAGCATCGGGCTTAGGCATTTTGATCCCTTGTGGCCAAACAGGCCTATTGGTCCAAACTTTAACTTCAGAAATTTTACCTACTTTCCCAGAATCAACCCAACCCTGAACCATTTTTAATAAAGGATTAGAACCTCCTTGATTTCCCATTTGAGTAACCACTTTTTGTTTTCTAGCTAAGGTTGTTAGAAGCCTTGCTTCTCGAATATTATGAGTAATCGGTTTTTGAACATAAACATGCTTATCTCTTTCCATTGCATAAACAGCGGCAGAGCCATGAACATGATCAGGAGTTGAAATAGTCACAGCATCTATGTCTTTTTCATTGTCTAACATTTCTCTAAAATCAGCATATAGCGTTGCTTTCGGAAATCTTTTTACAGAATTAGAAGCGCTTCCTGAAAAATCAACATCACAGAGAGAAACGACTCTTTCCCTTCCATTAACGGAAGAATTATAAATATCGCTAATTCCTTTGCCTCCAGATCCAATCGCTGCTAAATTTAATTGATCACTAGGGGCTGTATATCCTGGCCCACCTAAAACGTT
>TARA_B110000240_G_scaffold198065_1_pt1 | contig 13572 bp, 10 predicted proteins | sample TARA_B110000240 | Tara Oceans TARA_B110000240 (sample SAMEA4397611) | marine metagenome | biome: Polar Biome; feature: [DCM] deep chlorophyll maximum layer (ENVO:01000326); material: water (ENVO:00002006), including particulate matter (ENVO:01000060) such as... | depth 17 m | reverse complement strand
ATCCATACCCACTTGTAGTGCAAAAACACCCACTCTATTACCAAGAAACCCTGGCGTATCATTGCATCGAACAACACCTTTCCCCATTACTGTATCGTTAAAATCAGCCAAGCTATCCATAATAGACTCGTCAGTATCAGAACCACGGACAAGCTCTAGCAAGCGCATATAGCGTACTGGATTAAAGTAATGTGTAATCGCAAATCGTTTACGAAATTCCATAGGCATGTCTTCTACCAACAAGGAAATTGGGATTGTTGACGTGTTTGACGTGACCACACATTCAGTATCTATAACTTCGTTAAGTCGCTTATATAAATCTTTTTTAATATCCAACCGTTCAACAACAGCTTCAACGATCCAATCACAATCAGCCAATCTATCAAAATCATCGCGAATATTGCCAACTTCAATAAGGTCAATGCGTGATTTATGCACTAACGCTGGCGGGTCTGATTTTAAGAGGCGTTTTTTTGCAGCTTTTAATACGCCAAGTGGATCATCGTCACGCGGCAAGTCCATCAATAAAACTTTGTGACCTGCATTTGCAATCTGAGCAGCTATACCACTTCCCATTGTACCTGCACCAATTACGGCAATACGTTTGAACTTTGTCATAATTTAACTCTTAGTAAAAAAGGGGCGCAGAGCGCGATTAACTTCTTCTGGGTGTTCAGATGGCAACATATGGCCAGCATTTTCAACAATAGTAACATTAACAGTCTTTAAAGCTTCTGCAGCCTTAAGCCCAAATTTTAGTGGAGTCATTTTATCTTGCTGCCCAATAATAAGCTGCGTAGGGCAAGTGATCATAGCCGCTGCACTCTGGCCATTATCGTAATTCACACAAGCCTTAAGGTCTGCGTGTAAAGCACCCGATTTATTTGCAGCCATCATTTGCACACCGTAGTTGAGATGGTTTTGACCTGGCATAGTATGATCATGGCTATGCCCTTCAGAACCATGCCCCCAATCTATCATTGCTTTAATTGCAGCTGGTTCTTTATTTTTTGCCATATCTATTAAATTATCATTAACAGGAATTGAGAGTGCTGTTGCAACCAATGATAGACGTGACACACGGTCTGTATATCGATGTGCCAAATCCAAACCAATCAAGCCACCTTGAGAATGGCCAACTATCTGTACTTTTTCTACCCCAAGTGAATCCATTAAAGCTATATGCCAATCTGACATTGCTTCAATAGTGTCTAAAGGTACTCCACTAGATAAACCATGCGATGGCATATCTGCAGCAATTACTGACCAGCCTCGGTTTGCAAAAAATCGCCCCTGTAACATAAAAGATAAGTGACTTTGGCCAGAACCATGTATGAACCAAATAGGTTCACCTTTTAGTTCAAAATTTCGCCCACCCGTGGATGCAAAAACTATTTCTCCATTCAAATTAATTTTCATATTTTATCCTCAAATTTTGGCAGCTGAACGTAGTGCCTGTTCAAAATCTGCCTGCAAATCTTCAAAATCTTCTAGCCCTACAGAAATGCGTAACATATCATCAGTTAAGCCAGCTGATTTCATTGCTGCAGGACTTAAGTGACTTTGAGTTGTGGATCCAGGATGAATAACCAAGGTTTTAGCATCACCAACATTAGCAAGATGTGAAGCAACTTTTACGTTTTCAATAAATGCCTGTCCAGCCTCTCGCCCACCCTTTACTCCACAGGCTATTACTGAACCTGCACCTTTAGGCATTAGCCGTTTAGCGACCTCGTAATCAGGGTGATCTGGTAAAGTTGGATGCTTGACCCAAGAAATACCTTCATGGTGTAACAAAAAATCTAGCATTTTTTTAGTATTTGACATGTGGCGTTCCATACGAAGCCCTAAAGTTTCTATACCTTGGATTAAATGAAACGCATTAGTTGGAGATAAACATGGACCAACATTATACATTCCTTCGGTGCGGACGCGCGTGATAAAGGCTGCTGGGCCAAATTCTTCATATAAATTTACCCCTTGGAACCCAAAGTGTGATTCAGTTAATGTAGGAAAGCGATTATTTTGGCCCCAATCAAAATTCCCTCCATCCACTACAATCCCTCCCAGCGCAATACCGTGGCCACCCATCCATTTGGTCAAAGAATGTATTACAATATTTGCACCATTTTGAATAGGCTTCAGAAGATATGGTGTATTAAATGTTGCATCAATAACTAGAGGTACACCTGCATCATTAGCTATTTTTCCAATTACAGTTATGTCCATAATATCAAGTCCGGGATTACCAATTACCTCCCCAAATACCATTTTAGTGTTTGGCTGAATTGCAGCTGCAAAAGCATTTGGGTCGTTTGGAGCAACAAAAGTTGTCTCAATTCCATAACGTGACAATGTATGCTGGAATAGGTTTATATTTGCACCATACATTTGTGATGAAGATACAATGTGATCACCAGCAGAACACAATGCTAAAACTGTTACAAATAACGCTGCCATTCCTGAAGATGTAGCCACTGCTCCAATGCCACAATCTAACGCAGCAACACGCTGTTCAAGTACTGCAACTGTAGGGTTTGAAATCCGTGAATAAAGATGCCCCCCAACTTCAAGGTTATATAATGCTGCAGCATGTTCGGTGTCTTTAAAGACATAAGAAGTCGTTTGATGAATAGGCACAGCCGCAGAACCATGTCGCTCATCTGGCGTAAATCCAGCATGTAAACTAAGTGTATTAAATTTATAATCACCGGTCATAATATTCTCCAACTAATTCTTATTGAACACGCATGCCTACTCAGAGTGCCTTATGTCAAGAGACCCTACATTTTTGCTTTAAAAGTGACCTAACGTTACAATTGATCGAAACTTCAATCCAGCGCAAAGAAAATAAAATTGATTTAATCATATTGGGAGGATTATAAATGTCTGGTGCAATGCTTTTCCCGTCGCGACGCCTACGAGCGACACCCTATACTTCACGCGTTACTGCTTTAGGCGTTTCTGGCTTTACTGTTTATAATCATATGCTCTTGCCAACAACCTTTGAGGGCCTTCGTGAGGATTATAGTCACTTAAAAAAATATGTGCAGATTTGGGATGTTGCCGTTGAACGTCAAGTCCAAATAGAGGGCCCTGATGCTCACAAATTAGCATGTATGATTTCAGCACGCGACTTAAGTAAAGCCCAAATTGGACGTTCTTATTACGCACCAGTTTGTGACCAAAATGGTAAAATGATTAACGACCCTGTTGCATTGCGTTTGGCTAATGATAAATATTGGTTTTCTATTGCTGATAGTGATCTACTTTTATGGGTACAAGGAATTTCCTTGGGATTAGATCTAGACGTTGATATTTGTGAACCTGATGTTTCTCCACTGGCAATACAAGGTCCAATGTCAGAAGATTTACTGGTAGACGTTTTTGGAGAAGACATTCGTAATATAAAATTTTTCCACTTCAAGGCATTTCCATTTAAGGGACGAATGTTAAACATAGCTCGTGCTGGATATTCCAAACAAGGTGGCTTTGAAATTTATTTAGATGATTCCAATCTTGGTGGTGACCTATGGGATGCTATTTGGGGGAAAGGCGAAAAATATAATATTCGTCCAGGTTGCCCAAACCTAATAGAACGTATTGAAAGTGGTTTATTATCATATGGCAACGATATGAACCGTGAAGATACACCTTTAGAGATTGGGTTAGAAAAGTTTATTAATCTAGATGGTGATTCAAATTTTATTGGTAAACAAGCCTTAATTGACCAACTAAATGTGGGCATAGAGAAACGTCTTATGGGAATTGAAATGGACGGAGTCGAAATGACGCCAGTAGCAATGCCAGAAGCCGTAATGGTAGACGGCCAAAAAGTTGGCACTCTGACATCGGCAGTTTACTCTCCTGATTATGTTGGCAACATTGGCTTTACTATGATTTCTGCCGAGCACGCGCACGATGGAGCCAAGGTAATAGTTGAGTCTGCCCAAGGCTTTCGTAACGGAGTAATTTGTGAAGTTGGTACACTCTTGAAGCGAGTTAAGGCTAATGAAGCGCTTTATTCATAATTTTGTGTGTTTATGAATAAAAATTATTATATTAAATAAAGATATTGGCTTATTAGGTACATTATAGCAGCAATGGAATTATGCAAATATATTTATTTGAAATAACCAATGCAACATTTATCCCAGCACTATTAATAAATCATAATATTAATAATTATCACAAATATTATTGATTTATTAAAGTTAACGACATTATCCTTGCCGTTTTCATAATAGACTTATGCAAAAATTTGCTTAGGCTTTATTTTACATATTAGTCAATTTTGGAGAAAAGCTAGTGAAAATGTCCAGTGATCCACTACTCCAGCCTTACCAACTAAAACATCTAACTTTGAAAAATCGTATTATGACAACAAGTCATGAACCAGCATATCCAGAAGATGGCATGCCTAAAGAGCGTTATAGGGCCTATCACGAAGAAAGAGCTAAAGCCGGAATTGCCCTCGCCATGACCGCAGGTTCCGCAGCTGTATCTAAAGATAGCCCACCTGTATTTAATAATGTTTTAGCTTATAAAGATGAAGTAATTCCATGGATTCAGAACCTCACTGATGGATGTCATGAACATGGATGCGCTGTCATGATCCAACTCACTCACTTAGGCAGACGAACAAACTGGAATAAGCACGATTGGTTACCATCGGTTTCATCGTCAAAACACCGTGAGCCCGCGCACAGAGCATTTCCTAAATTAATCGAAGATTGGGATATTGAACGCATCATCAATGACTTTGCTGATGCAGCTGAGCGAATGAAGGCTGGGGGTATGGATGGAATTGAATTACAAGTAAGTGGCCATTTAATGGATCAATTTTGGTCACCACTAACGAACGATCTTGTTGGGCCATACGGTGCAGATACATTAGAAAACCGCATGCTATTTCCAATGGATGTATTAGGGGCCATCCGAAAACGAATTGGAGATAAGTTTATAATAGGATTTCGCTATACTGCAGATGAAATGCAAAAAGGAGGCATCTCTGCTAAAGACGGCCTTGAGATGTCCAAAATATTAGCGGCATCAGGACAATTAGATTTTCTTAACGTAAATAGAGGACGCATACATACAGATCCAGCTATGACAGACTTAATACCAGTTCAAGGAATGTCAGGCGCACCACATTTAAACTTTGCTGGCGAAGTAAAAAAAATTACAGGTATGCCAACTTTTCACGCATCTAGAATTCCAGATGTAGCAACCGCACGTCATGCAATTGAAAATGGAATTTTAGATATGGTTGGAATGACCCGTGCCCATATGGCTGACCCCCATATAGTTAAAAAAATCATTGAAGGTCGTGAAAGTGATATTCGCCCATGTGTTGGCGCTACATATTGCCTTGACCGCATTTACCAAGCTGGCGATGCGTTGTGCATTCACAACCCTGCAACAGGTCGTGAATTAACTATGCCTCACGAGATTGTGCCTGCTGAGATATTACGTAAGATTGTAATTATAGGCGCGGGTCCAGCGGGGCTAGAAGCAGCACGTGTAGCAGCTGAACGTGGCCATAAAGTAATTGTATATGAAGCTCAAGCTGATCCCGGGGGACAAGTTCGCCTTGCTGCCCAAAGCCCACGCAGGCGCGAGATGATTTCTATCATCGATTGGCGCATGTCCCAATGTGCAGCCCGAGATGTCGAATTTCATTTTAATACTTGGGCCGAAACAGGAGATATAACAGCATTAGATCCAGACATAGTCATCGTTGCAACAGGTGGCATACCAAACACTGAATTATTCGAAAGTAGCACTGATACAGATCATGTTGTCACTGCTTGGGATATTATTGCAGGCGATGTAAAACCTGCTGATAATATATTAATTTATGATGAAAGTGGCGATCATCCCGCCCTTCAAGCAGCTGAAATTGCTGCAAATTCAGGTGCAAAGGTTGAAATTATGACCCCAGACCGTACATTTTCACCAGAGATAATGGCAATGAATTTAGTGCCTTATATGCGCTCACTTCAAGACAAAGATGTTACATTCACAGTTACACGCCGCCTACTAGATGTGAAGCGATCTGGAAATAAACTAACAGCAACTATTGGAACTGATTATAGCGACTTCTCACAGCAACAAAGTTATGATCAAATAGTAATAAACTATGGAACAATGCCACTTGATGATTTGTATTTTGAATTAAAACCACTTAGTAAAAATTATGGTGCAGTTGACTATGACGCATTAATTAATGGCGATCCCCAAAACTTAATCCGAAACGATAGTGGAATATTTCAACTGTTTCGTATTGGTGATGCAGTGTCTGCACGTAACACTCATGCAGCAATTTATGACGCATTAAGATTGGTAAAAGACCTTTGATTTAATCAGATTTTTTATATATTTCAGTAAAAACTTACCCCCTCATTTTATCAAACGTTGGATCAAATGGACTTGCAGGAATTACACGTGCCCGTATTCTCTCACCAATTATATCAACAGTAAGAGTGCTTTTTGAATCTAGAAAGAGAGGATCTACGAATGCCAGTGCCAAATTTAAACCTGTCCTATGCCCCCAATCACCAGAGGTCACTGTACCGATGATACTTCCATTCATGCGCACTGAAGAACCACCGTGCGCAGGAGCATGATTACATTCGATATCCAAAGTTACTAAGAGTTTTTTTGGTCCATTATTTTTGCGGACAAGTAGGAATTTTTTACCTATAAATTCTTTTTTTTCTAATTTTACAAAACGATCTAAACCAGTTTCAAACGGGTCAAATTCAGTTAATATTTCTGACTTCCAATGTAAAAATCCCTTTTCCATTCGCATAGATTCTACGGCACGCAAACCAAACAAACACATACCATGCGCTTCACCTATTTTACGCAAAACTTTATATGCTGCATATAAATTTTCATTAGGAACATGAATTTCATATGCTAATTCACCAGAAAAACTTACACTCATCACAATTGCTGGGGCTATCCCAATAAAAGTCTCGCAGACAGACAGCCAAGGGAAAGCCTCACGTGACCAATCATCTCGACTTGCTTCCGATAATACATCCCGCGATTTGGGCCCAGCTAAAACAAGAGTAGTATGAGAATTAGTAAGCGATTTAATTTCCACATCTTCAGTTGCACGAAGTTGTGAGTTCAACCAATCCATATCATGAAATTCTGAAGCAGCTGCAGAACCATACCAAACACGGTTTAAATTTGCTCCTGGAATATTAGCAATAGTGGCTTCACCTTTGACCATGCCATAATCATTCAGGAGGTATCCAAGCCCGACACGTCCACTCTTCTGCGTAATATTGCCACAAATAATTCGATCTATAAAGCTATGTACATCGCTCCCAGTTAATTCAAACCTATTAAACCCTGACACTTCAGTTATGCCAACACAGTTTGTAATCGTATTTACTTCATCAGCAATAATTGCATGAACTTCATTAAATCTAAAGCCCAGCGCTGCTTTAAAGTTAACTGAAGGTTTTATGTAATCAATTCGTTCCCAGCCATTAACCAAACCAAATTCAGCACCTTCATTCTCTAAAGTAGTAGTTAATGGTGTTGTTTTCATTGGCCGACCAGCAGGCCGATGTTCATGCGGAAAATGGAAGCGGAATTCATTTTGGTAATCTTCTACAGCTTTTAATGCTGTTAACTCTACGGTCGCATGACCTGTAAAACGGCGTGGATCAATTTCCCAGGTATCATATTGTGCCTCACCATGCACTATCTTTTGAGCTAGTAACCAACCATGTCCACCACCCTCACCTAATCCAGCACGTAAACCAATAATACAAAAGGCATTAGATTTACCCGGGATTTGCCCGACTAATGGTGCACCATCTATTGTGTATGTAATCGGCCCATTTACAACCTCACGAATACCTGCTTCCATTAAAATAGGCATGCGTTCGAATGCGCCTTCAAGAACATCTGTCACACGATCTAGATCATCTGGGCACAAAGCATTGGTAAAATGTGGATCAATTCCATCCATACCCCAAGTACGACAATCTTGTTCATAAAAACCAAGTAACAGTCCACCCTTTTCTTGGCGGCAATAATAGTCACTAATTGGGCAGCGTAATAGTGGCATTCTAATTTCAGCATCCACGATTTCAGGAATATCATCAGTTAAAAAATACTGGTGTTCCATTGATGCTACAGGATGACTGACACCCATCATTGCCCCGACTTCATTACAGCGATAACCACCAGCATTAACAATAATTTCACATTTAATATCACCCTTTTTAGTATGAACTGTCCATGTATTATCTTTGTGCTGAGTAAGGCCAGTTACCGGAGTATGTCGGTTAACTTCAGCACCAGCGATCCGAGCACGTCGTGCAAGCGCTTGACATAATTGGGCCGGGTCAATGTGTCCATCAGTAGGATCCCAAAGTCCTCCCATTAAATTTTCAGTAGAAATAAGAGGATGGCGAAGTGCACATTCTTCAGCATTGATAACCTCAAAATCTACCCCCATTCCTGCTGCAACAGAAGCAAAGTGCCGATAGCCATCCATCTGAGCCTGAGTATTAGCCAGACGAATACCACCATCGCCATAATTATACCCAACGGGGTAATCAGGGTCATCCCGTAGTTCTTGATAGAGAGCAATTGAATGGGATTTTAACCCAATCATAGTTTGGGTCATTCCAAAATTGGTCACCTGTGCAGCTGAATGCCAGGTTGTTCCAGAGGTTAGCTCATCTCGCTCAATAAGCATGACATCAGACCAACCTTCTTGAGTTAGATGGTAAAGAGTTGAGCACCCAGCTATACCACCACCAATTACAACAACTTTTGCTTGATCACGCATTTAATTATCCCCAATCTATATTGGTAATATTAAAAAAATTACAAATATAGTTAAAGATAATAAATGCTAACGTATTTTCCAAATACTATTCAGCTATTTTTCAATATTAATAAGTTTAAAAAAATATATTTAGAATATCTCATCAAATAAATTGAAATATTAGCAGCATATAAATATAGAAAATTATATTTTAATTCTAATTAAAAAAGTTTTTAGATTTATCTATATTTAAATTTTTAAGAATTAAATTGGCAGGAGACTAATACTCCTGCCATTAATAGATTTATAGACCCCATTTTGCCTTATTTTTTTCAAAAAATCCTTTGGCTTTTTTAACTTTTACCCAGTTATTAACGTAGTTAATCCAAACTTGATCAGTTTGAGGTAGAAGCATTGCAATCGGTGTTGGAGAGCGTGCTTCAGCACCTTTTACACGAACAACACCAAATTTTTCTTCAAGGGTTGAGCCTTCAATATTTGAGGTAATAAATACATCAGCTCGTCCAGATAAAACTTCTTGATAGCCTCGCGCTGGAGCTTCTACTACTTTTATATCAGCTTTTGGATACCATGCCCTCACTAGTTTTTCAAAGGTTGTTCCAAGTGTCGTTGCAATCTTTACACCGGGTTGGTTAATTGAATCGTGACCATCATATTTTCCGGCATTTTCTTTACCTGTAAAAGGAACAATCTCAACTGAAATATAGCTTTCTGAAAAACCTGCAGCTTTCATTCTCGCGGGTGAAATAGACGCTGATCCAGTAACATGGTACTGGCCAGCTACAACACCATTTACTAATGTCTTCCAATCCGTCGGCACAAACTCAAGCTCTACTCCAAGGTCTGATGCAAGTTCAGTCATGATATCTATATCAAAACCTTTATAGGTATTAGTTGCAGGGTCACGTACAGTCATCGGATTCCAATCACCCGTTGTTCCTACCTTCAACACACCTGAACTTAAAATTTCATTTAAGGCAGATTGCGCATTTGCCGCACCTGACAGTGTTAGCCCTAGAACTGCAATAGCAGCTGTTTTGAAAAACTTATTCATCTTCTTCTCCTGTTTGGATATTATGCTTTTGCTTGAACTTGCAATTTATTTAAAGTAGCTCGGAAGATAAACAAGTAAACACAAACCTTCAGGTAAAAAATGTCCAATACCGCTATAGAGCTAAAAAACTTGAATAAATGGTTTGATGATTTTCATGCTCTTAAAAATATTAACCTGACAGTAAACAAAGGTGAAAAAGTTGTAATTTGTGGGCCGTCAGGTTCAGGAAAATCAACAGTTGTTCGTTGCATTAATAAATTAGAAAAACACCAAAGTGGCACTATTTTATTAGATGGAAAAAAATTAACAAATAACCCTAAATCTGTAACATCAATTCAAGGTGACATAGGAATGGTGTTTCAGCAGTTCAATCTTTTTCCACACCTCACTGTCATGGAAAACCTCATTTTAGGCCCAATGAAAACTCAAAGACAGAGCCGCCAAAAAGCTGTTGAGATTGCTCTACACTATCTAGAGCGTGTTCGAATTACGGATCAGGCACAAAAAATGCCTTCACAACTTTCTGGTGGCCAGCAGCAACGAGTTGCAATAGCTCGATCTCTATGCATGGAACCTAAGGTAATGCTATTTGATGAACCGACATCTGCACTGGATCCAGAAATGATTTCTGAAGTTTTAGATGTAATGGTAGAACTGGCAAATGATGGGATGACTATGATAGTTGTAACTCATGAAATGGGCTTTGCACGTAAAGTTGCTGATAAAGTTTTGTTTATGGACCAAGGCCAAATAGTTGAACAAGCTTTAACTGAAGATTTTTTTAATTCACCAAAAACACAACGCTGCCAAACATTTTTAAACCAAATTTTAAAGCATTAAAGAGAGAATATGAAAAAAATCTGCCTTTCACTTTTTGCATTGCTTGGACTTTGCAGTTGTTCTTCAGATATTTGGGGTTGGTATGTTATTAATCCAACTACGCCTTCAGGATGGATAAACATAAAATTTTTAGTATCTGGAATGGGAAATACAATACTTATTTCAGTAACTGCTGCCGTTATTTCAATATCATTGGGCCTGATTGTTGCTTTACCTGGGCAATCATCCAAGCGGGCCTGGCGAATCGTTAACAGAGTTTATGTGGAACTAATTAGATCGATACCATTACTACCTATGTTATTCTGGGTCTTTTACGGTTTACCAATCATTTTCAAATCAATGGGTCTTAATATTCCTATCGATCCATTCTGGGGTGCAGTTATAACTTTAGCTATTTCAGATAGTGCATTTACTGCAGAAATTTACCGGTCAGGCATTCAATCTATCGCTAGAGGTCAAGCCGAAGCCGCACAAACTATAGGACTAAGTTATGCCCAATCCATGAGGTATATAATTCTACCACAAGCTATACGGCGTATTCTGCCACCACTTGCCAATCAATTTATATACATAGTTAAAATGAGCGCTTTTGCATCTGTAATTGGAATGCAAGAGTTAACACGACGTGCAAACGAACTTGTAGTTACCGAATATAGGCCGCTAGAACTCTATTCACTCCTTATACTGGAATACCTAGTACTTGTATTAATAATAAGCGCAGGTGTACGTTGGCTGGAACGTCGCATGGGATCAGATGAATAACAATAAGGATACAAGTATGGATTGGGAAAAATTTATGCATGAAACTGAAGAAAATTTAACTTCTTTTTCAAAGGAAATCCCCCAGACAGCCAAAGGTTTTGGACTAATGGGACAAGCGGCCAAATCAGATGGCGCACTCAGTGAAAAAACAAAAGAACTTATAGCTTTAGGGATTGCCGTAGCAACACGCTGTGACAGCTGTATTGGCTTTCATGTTCGATCTTTAATTCGCTTAGGCATTACTCGTGAAGAACTTTGTGAAGCATTAGAAATGGCTACTTATATGGGTGGTGGGCTCTCATATGCATTTAGCGCTAAAGCTCTCAAAGCATACGATATATTTATTGTGGATTCTAATTAAAACTAAGCAACCAAATATTTTAACTATTATCTTTTGTAGTTTTTCTACTTTCAATAAGCTCATCATCAAAATTGCTAGATACATCATAGCCTGCGTCAATGGACTTTGAGGTTTTAGCTCCAAGTGTTTTCAAACTTTCAACTTGAGATAGGACATTACCACGTCCTTTTGAAAGTTGACCAAATGCTACATCATACGAGTCTTGTGCTTGAATTAGCTTTTCACCAACTTTTTCCATATTTTGAACAAAACCACTTACCTTATCATAAAGTTTTCCAGCACGGCTTGCTATTAACTCAGCATTTTTATTTCGGCGCTCAACATCCCAAACATTAGAAATAGTTTTCAATGCCATCATCAGAGTTGTTGGCGTAGCTATCGTAATATTTTTATCCAAAGCGAATTCGGTTATTTTACCATCTTCACGTAAAGCTTCGGACAATGCACCCTCAATAGGGACAAAAAGAATTACATAATCAACTGAGGAACTTTCTGCCAATTGATACCCCTTAGCAGATAATCCATTAATATGATTTCTAAGAGATACTATATGCCTTTTCCTTGCTGCTATGGCATCAAAATCAGTTTCTGCATTTACCGCATCTGTGTAAGCAACTAGGGAAACTTTACTATCAATAACTAATGTTTTGCCACCAGGTAAGTTTACTACCACATCGGGGCGTAATCGTTCACCATCCGTACCCGTTCTATTAACTTGGGTTTCGTATTCTTCGCCTTTACGTAACCCTGACTTTTCAAGAATACTCTCTAAAATCATTTCACCCCAAGCACCTTGCATCTGGGTATCTCCCTTTAATGCTTTCGTCAGTGCTATTGCATCATGAGATATTTTTTCAGATTGTTTTGATAGTTGGCTTATCTCAGCCTTCAAATGCTCTCTATCTTTAATAGTTTGCTCATTGACTTGGCGCAATTCTTTTTCAAAATGTCCAACATGCTCTTTTAAGGGAGTTAACGTAGCTTCTAACTTTTCAATATTTGCCTTTGAAAAACTTTCCCCTTGGACCTTCAAAGCTTCTGCTGCGAGTTCTTTAAATTTAGATTCCATGTTATCGCGCACCTGTGACAAGATTTGAATTTTTTCTTCAGAAGACTTTTTCTCTGCTAAAGTTTGTGCATTTAACTCTGATATTTTGTTTGATAAATTAGTTTTCTGTTCATTTTCATATTCTAGCTTATTGCGTAACTTCGAAAGGTCTTCGTTTAATCTGCCTATTTCAGTCTTTCGTTCTTCAGCTAATGCCTCAAATTTTGAGGCAGCCGAACCTACAGCCAGAATTTTAACCTCAAAATTAAGGATTTTGTTTTCTAAAGTCTCAATCTGCTCATTAGAAACCAAAGAGCTTCCTGCTTTTTTTCGATTCAAAAACAAAATTAATAAGGAAAGCATAGCAAACCCAATCCAAGGTAGATTTTCTAACACATGGTTCATTCTAAATCATTCCTTAGTAAATTTAATTAAACTATTAGCTATAAATATTAAGTTAGCTATATTTATACTTTTTTGAAACCATCGATTGAAGCATAGGCCCTCAGCATAAAAGGTGACAATCCAATAAAGGAAGTAAAATTTATCATATAAAATAATAGGATTTTCTTACATAAACAATTACTTTTATTGGCGTTGTTAGCATCAATAACTCATAATATGTCAATTTTGCAAAATAACTTTGGCAGGGGCTGAGGGACTCGAACCCACGACCCTCGGTT
>TARA_B110000240_G_scaffold198331_1_pt1 | contig 13720 bp, 16 predicted proteins | sample TARA_B110000240 | Tara Oceans TARA_B110000240 (sample SAMEA4397611) | marine metagenome | biome: Polar Biome; feature: [DCM] deep chlorophyll maximum layer (ENVO:01000326); material: water (ENVO:00002006), including particulate matter (ENVO:01000060) such as... | depth 17 m | reverse complement strand
AATTTATTAGTGATTACGGATGATTTAAATATCGATTTTGGAACCATAAGAATTAAAACAAAAGGAAGTGACGGCGGGCATAATGGACTCAAAGATATTCAAGAGAAACTAGGGGCCAACAAATATCCAAGATTTCGTTTTGGAGTTGGTGGCAATTATTCTAAAGGAAGGCAGGTAGATTTTGTACTTGGAGAATGGAATAAAGAAGAAACTAGTTTATTAATTGAACGTTTACCAATATCTGCAAAAATAATTACTTCTTTTGGTACAGCTGGTTTGGCAAATACCATGAATACATTTAATGGAAAATAGTACTACATATTCCTGAAAAATGGTTAGTTTAACCCCGTAGCTGATTTTTTATCAACATTTAACGCAACCATTTTATAATTCTTTCATCTACAAAATATAGAATTTAAATAGACACCGGTAAAAATAATATTTATGAGAAAATTAATATTAATGTTTTGCTGTTTTTCCTTTTTCAATTGTTTTTTTAACAATGAAAATGGTTCTGTAGATCCCGTATTTTCTAGATACGAGCCGATCTTTTTGTCTACGGCAGAATTTGAAAATTCAATTGAAATACAAGATAAAAAAGAGGTCACAGAAGCTTCAAAAATATACATTATAAATAATTTTATTTTTATTAATGATAAAAGAACGGGTTTTCACATTTTTGACAATTCAGATACTTCAAATCCGATTAAAAAGAAATTTCTAAAAGCACCAGGAGCAACAGATATTGCAATCAGAAATAACGTGCTTTACATAAATCAGGCAACAGATTTGGTGGTTTTAACATTCGATTTTAATACGTTAACAACCGTTGTGAGCAAAAGGCTTAAAAATGTATTTCCTGAACTACAATCACCTGATGGAGAATGGTTTTATGAGGAGGGTAAAGTTGTTGTTAATTGGACTCAAAAATAAAGGTTATGATAAAGAAAATAATCACAGTATGTACCATCGTTTTATGCTTGTGGTCTTGCGGTGAAGGTTCTAATGATTCTGCTTTAAATTCAGAATTTTCAGAAGGGCAAGGAGGCTCTTTGGCAACGTTTTCTTTAAAAGGAAATTACTTATATACAGTAGATTTTAGTAACCTATCTGTCTTTAATATTGATAACGCTACAAATCCTATTAAGGTAAATACCATTAATGTTGGTTTTGATATCGAAACGTTATTTAGTTACAATGATTTCTTATTTATTGGCTCCCAAAACGCCATGTATATTTATGATATTACAAACGCAGAATTACCAAAAAAAATGTCACAATCAGATCATTTTAGAGCCTGTGATCCTGTGGTTGCTAACGGAACAAATGCTTATGTTACATTGCATAGCAATGCGAATTGTGGTGGCTCGGTAAATGAATTAAAAACGTATAATATCACAGATATAGAAAACCCTGTATTATTAAATACAAGAGGTTTAACGCAACCGAAAGGATTAAGTTTATTTGGTTCAGAGTATCTTTTAGTGTGTGATGACAGTGTAAAGATTTTTGATGTTACAGACCCTTCGGACTCAAAATATTTAGAAGAAATACCAACAGTAGGTGCTATTGATATTATCATCAGAAATAATAATGCTTTTATCATTTCAGACGGCAGTATTTCACAATATCAATTGGATCTTAATGATATTTCAAACTTTAAAAAGATTAGTGAATTTACTTTTTAGAAGTAAAGTAACTTGCAAAAAAAGCTATCTAATTTTAGATAGCTTTTTTTACTTGTAAAATGTATAATTATTTTCTTACTAGACTAATACTGGCTTTCAGCGCAGATGTAATTCCATCAACAACTACTTCTTCTTGTCTCATTTTTATAGAGACTTCAGTAAAAGTAACTACTGTAAATAGACCTTCAAGAAAATCACATTGTTAAAAGCAGTTGCTTCGCATCCATATTAGTTTTCACTAGCAAACCATTCTGCAAAACTAGTATCCGTTTCCTGTAATCTTATCGAATGTAATTTGATCTTTTGGGGTAATCTAATTTTTATTTTTTCAGCAAAATCAATCACCATCATTTCACTCGTTGGCTGGTAGTCTACTAATAAAACATCATGACCTCTGTCCATCAATTCTTTTGCCAATTCTACATGAGGCGTATTTTTATTAAAAACGGTTGCATGATCAAAAACGTCTACAATCTCTTCGTTTACAATTTTCTTTAAGTCGCTAAAGTCAATGACCATACCAAATTTTACGTTGGTATTGTCATCTATAGGTTTTCCTGAAACGGTTACAGAAAGTTTGTAAGAATGTCCGTGAACGTTTTTACATTTTCCATCATAACCATATAATGCATGTCCTGTTTCAAAACTAAATCGCTTGGTAATTCTAATTGTACTCATTTTTTTTATTGTTGATAGTGTCGGTTTGAGCTAAAAAGCGAATGAGAAATTTATTATAGAGTTACTCTCTTGTAAGAGCTTTCTCCCCATTCTTCGTTCGGAATGACAAATAATACACATTATTGTCTGCTGCTAAATGTGCTACAAAAATAAAAAATATCCATCCATTTTTAGTAATTATTCGTCTTTTTTCACTAGAAATTTTTGTAAAACATCTGCAATTTTTCGGTTATCAGATAATTGGGGAATCTTATTCTGTCCGCCAAATTTGCCAATTGATTTCATATACTCATGAAAACCACCTTTTTTTACTTTTCTTATCACTAACGGGCGTAAAACTTTACCCGTTATTAAATCGAAATAATACATATTTTGCGCTTGCATAGAAGTATCAATGAGTGTTGAAAATTTTTCTAAATCTTCTGGCTCGTCGGTGAATTCTATAAACCATTCGTGATAAGGTAAACCTTTTGTTGGATTTACTTGTGGAGCGACGGTAAACTCACTAATATTAATATTTGTTCCTGAAATGGAATCATTTAAAGCCTTTTCTACTTCTTTGCCAATAACGTGTTCACCAAAAGCTGATATAAAATGTTTAATTCTACCGGTAACTTTAATTCTGTAAGGTGCTGTGGATGTAAATTCTACAGTATCGCCAATATTATAGCCCCAAAGTCCTGCAGTTGTGTTTAAAATAATAACATAATTTACACCAATTTTTACATCTTTTAAACAAATTCTTTGCGGATTTTCGTCATAAAACTCAATGGCAGGGATAAACTCATAAAAAATACCGGAATCTAATTGCAATAACATTCCTTTTTCTATTTGCGAATCTTGATAGGCAATAAACCCTTCAGATGCAGGATACAATTCTATATAATCTATTTTCTTACCTATTAAAGCTTCAAACTTATTTTTATAAGGTTCAAAGTTTACACCACCATAAATAAAGAAGTTAAAATTCGGAAAAGTTTCTGAAATAGATTTCCCTGTTTTTTCGATCAATTTTTCAAAATACATTTGCACCCAAGAAGGAATGCCGCTGATTACAGACAAATCTTCATAAACAGTTTCTTCTACAACCGCATTCACTTTCGTGTCCCAATCTTCGATACAATTCGTCTCCCAGCTTGGTAACCTATTTTTTAATAAATATTGAGGAACATAATGGGCTACAATACCACTTAACCTGCCTAATTGAACACCATTTTTATCTTCTAAAACAGGGCTTCCTTGTAAAAAAATCATTTTTCCATCGACAAAGCTAGCGTCGTTTTTTTCTACGATATAAAATAACAAAGCATTTCTTGCTGCTTTGATATGTGTTGGCATAGAATCTTTAGTAATCGGAATGTATTTTGCGCCAGAAGTTGTCCCCGAAGTTTTTGCGAAATAAAGTGGTTTACCCTTCCACAGAATATCAGGTTCTCCAGCAACCATTCTATCTACATAGGGTCTTAGGCCTTCGTAATCGGTTACGCTTACAGCTTTTTTAAAATCATCATAAGAAATGATATTTTTAAAACCGTGGTCTTTACCAAAGGCAGTATTTTTTGCTTGCGCAATTAAGTTTTTAAAAACTTTATCTTGGGTTATATGCGGTTTTTTTGCCCATTTATACACTTTTCTAGTGGCAATTTTGGCAAATGGAATCGCGAAAATAGATTTTATACTCATTATTTAAAATCAATCAAATTTATAGGATTTACAGCATAACCATCACTCCAAAGTTCAAAATGTAAATGTGGTCCAGTGGTCAATTCACCTGTAGAGCCGACACTGGCGATTACTTCGCCAGATTTTACAAAATCGCCTTGTTGTTTGAGTAAGTTTCCATTGTGTTTGTAAACAGAAATATAGTTGTAAGCATGTTTTAAAATAATTACGTTTCCTGTTTCTGTCGTCCATCCAGAAAAAATAACCGTGCCATCTGCAGTAGCTTTTACAGGAGCATTTTTTTTGGCAACAATATCTACTGCCAAATGTTTTGTTTTAGAATCAAAATCTTGAGAAATTATACCATTTAAAGGTGCGAAAAATACAATTTTTACATTCGATGATGCATTATTTTGAATCGGAAAACGATCTTTACTTTCTATCTTTTCTCTAAAAATAGAATCTTCTCGAGAGGCATTTAATAAACTATCTTTTATTACAATTCTCTCGGATTCTAATTGAATAGAATCAATAAATTTTGCCTTTATTTCTCCAGTTAAAATGGGTTGTAAGGCCATTGTATAATTGTGTAAAATATCTAGTTTCTTCTTTAGGGAATCAGTTTTTAATGTAAGCTTAGTCGCTTTTATCTTTAAATTTGTTGATGAATAGCCAGGAATAAATTCTTTAATTGGTGTAAATGTGATGAAAAAAGTAGTGATTAAAATCAACAAAAAAGAAAGTACACCGCCTAAAACAAAAATGTTGAGCACTGATAGTTTTAATGAAAAACGTTCTTCAAAAGTGTCTTCATTCAGCACAACCAATCTGTATTTATCAGTTAGTTTCTGTTTTAGTTTGCCTTTTTTTTTGTTTTGCTTTTTCACAAAAATGTTTTTCTGGGTGTTGTCTGTTTGTAACGTAAAAATAGCGAAACTATTTTTTATAAAAATTCATCTCATCTATATATTCCCAAACTTCTTTGGTTAACATCGGTTTTATGTTCTTTTTATTTTTAATTCCGGTTCTAATCATTGTTGATGAAATCTGCACAATTGGCGCATCAATTGTATGAATTTTTGGGTGATTTTTAAACTGATGTTCTACTTCCCCTTCCGCAATTCTTGGATATACATAGAGTTGATGGTGTTCTAAAATAGTTTCATAATTTTTCCATTTATGAAAACTTTTTAAATTGTCTTCACCCATAATTAGGCTAAACTCTTTATCAGGATATACTTCAGAGATATGAGCCAATGTGTAAACGGTGTAGTTTGGCTGTGGTAATTTAAACTCAATGTCAGAAGGTTTAATATTTTTATAACTTTCTGTAGCTTTATAAACTAATTCAAACCGATGGTGATTTTCTAGTAGGGAACTTTTCTTTTTAAATGGATTATGTGGGGTAACAACCATCCAGATTTCATCTAAATCTGAATGTTCTACCATGTAGTTAGCTATAATCAAATGTCCAACATGAATTGGATTGAAGGTGCCAAAATATAATCCTATTTTATTCATAATTTTTTTAAGATGATTGAAAATAGAAAAAAGATTTCGTACTCTTTTCTAATCGCATTTCTATTTGTTCTTTTCCCTTGTTTCTCTCTTCTCTTATTTCTCTATTCTTTACTCACCTAACTCCAAAAAATCACTCATTAATTCTTCTGCTTCTTTTAAAGCAACTTCTAAATCGTAATTTTTTATAATTTTGTCAAATTGGGGTGCAGTTGCCAACTCTATAGAAGCTTTTGCAACGCGCATATTTATTTTGTCTTCGCTTTCTGTTTTTCGTTTCTTAAGTCTAATTTTCAACTCATCTACGCTGGGTGGTTTTACAAAAACAGCTAAAGTTTTTTCTGGAAATTTCTTTTTAATTCTTAAACCTCCAACGACATCAATATCAAAAATTACGTGTTTTTTTTGTGCCCAAATTCGCTCAACTTCACTTTTTAAAGTTCCGTAGAAATTATCTCGATACACTTCTTCCCATTCTAAAAAAGAATCCCCTTTAATGTGGTTTTTAAATTCTCTTATAGAGATAAAATAATAATCTACACCATTTCTTTCAAAACCTCTTGCCTCTCTAGAAGTAGCTGATATTGAAAACTCTAGGTTAAATTTATCTTGTTTTAATAAATGGCGGACAATGGTTGTTTTTCCAGAACCTGAAGGAGCTGAAAATACAAATAGCTTTCCTGCAAAATTATCTTTCATACTTAATTTTGTTATGCTGAACTTAATTCAATATCCTTTGTTTTTAGTTAGAAGCTGAATCAAGTTCAGCTTACTTAAAGCAGCGCTTATAGTACATTTAAAATCTGCTCCTTAATTTGCTCTAACTCATTTTTCATTTGAATAACGGCTTTTTGCATTGGTGCAAAATTAGCTTTAGAACCTGTTGTATTGATCTCTCTGCCCATTTCTTGCACAATAAAACCTAGTTTTTTCCCATTAGAATCTGGTGTTTCTAGCGTTTGCAAGAAATAGTCTAAATGATTTGCTAAACGTACTTTTTCTTCATTAATATCTAATTTCTCAAGATAATAGATGAGTTCTTGTTCAAATCTATTTTCATCTGTATCTACTTTTAAATCTTCAATAGCCTTTTGTAATCGAATTTTTACGTTTTCAATTCTCTCTGCATCTAATGTTTTTACTTCGTCTAAATATTTTTCGATATTGGCTATTCTCTCTTTAAAATCGATCTCTAAAGAAGCTGCTTCATCCACTCTATATTGTACAATTTCTTTAAGAGCTTCGTCAATATTTTGGTTGATGAGGTTCCACTCGTTCTCATCTAATTCTTCACGTTCCGTTTTTAAAGCATCTGGCATGGTAACGGCCATTTTTAATAAGGCTAAATCATCAGAACTTCCTGTTTGTACGATGTTTCTTAATTGCTGAATGTATTGTTTTACAACGCCATGATTTATCGTTGTAGAAGTTTCATCTGCAGTCATTTCTACGAAAATAGAGAAATCTACCTTTCCTCGTACCAATGTACTTGCCAACTTTTTGCGAACATCCAATTCCTTTTCTTTGTAATAAGAGGGGATTCTGACGTTTAAATCTAAGTTTTTACTGTTTAAAGATTTTATTTCAATAGTTACTTTTTTTGTTGGCAACTGCAATACAGATTTTCCGTAACCAGTCATAGATTGAATCATATAAACGATATTTTAAATGAAGGACAAATATACCTTTTTATTTGTTTGATTTTAGACTTGTTCACAGTTCAAATACCTGAAATTACGGAAAGATAAATTTTAGAACATTCCAAAATTTTATAAAAATTATTTTTTTAAGACTTTATGTTTTTCTTCTACTTGCTTTGTCACAAGATATACGCCTAAAAAGATGAAAATAGTAGCAAAAACTTTGACCATATTTAAAGTATCGCTCCCAACAAGTAAAGCATAAACAGTAGCAATTACGGGTTGTAAATAAATAAAAACACTTACTGTTGTTGGTTTTAGTTTTGATAAGCCATATAAATTGAAAAGATAGGTAACACAGGTTGTAAAAATAACTACAAAACCAATATTCCAATAAATATTGGTTGGTATTTTTTGCCAAATAACTTTTGTTAACTCAATATAGCCAAAAGGGGTTACTAAAATCAACCCAAATAAATAGAACCATTTGATAAACGTAATAGGATGGTATTTTTTACTTAAATCTTTAGCCAATACTAAATATAAACCATACGAGGATGCATTTACAAAAACCAAGAAATTGCCCCAATTACTATTTGTGGATGCTACAGTAGCAGAACTACCATACGTAATGAGTAAAATAGTACCAATTAATCCTATAAAAACACCTAAAATTCTCTGCTTCCCAATGGGTTTTCGTATTAAAATACTAGAAAAAATAAGTACCATAATTGGTGACATTACCATCATAACAGAGGCACTTATAGGTGTGGTTAAACTTAAACCTTTAAAAAAGGCCAGCATATTTAAGGCAATACCAAAAATTGAAGCTACAAAGATTTTCTTATAATCTCCTTTATCTATTTTTTCAGGTTTTACAAACAAACTTACCAACCAAAAAATGGCGGTTGCACCAATAACTCTGATTAGAATAAATCCAAAAGGTTTTATATACAAAGGCATCACCTCTTTGGCAATGGTATAATTTAAACCATAAATAAGTGTAGCTATGGAAACAGCTATGAGCGCTAATGTTCTTGTATTCATTAAAAATAGACTCTAAAAAATTAGTTTGCAAAGTTGCGGATTAATTTTAGATTGAAATTAAAAAAGCGTTTTAAAATAAATTAAAATATGCCGTTATTTTACCTATCTAATTTGTGATTAATCAACGAAAACTGGTATTCTTAAAACCTGATTCGGATAAATTTTATTTGGAGGCGAAGTCATTGTCTTGTTTACTTCAATTGATATATGATATTTCATGGCATTTATATCATATGTTTAATATACTTAAAGATACAAGTTTTATAATGTTACATTTGTTTTTAGAATTTAGTAAAATGAAAATACATTATATAGGAGAAAGTAGTTCAGTTCTAAACACTTTTATTGCAGAAATAAGAGATAAAAAAATTCAAAAAGATTCTTTGCGTTTTAGAAGAAATATAGAGAGAATAGGAGAGATTTTAAGTTATGAACTTAGTAAGAGCTTATCATATTCTGATGTTTATGTAGAAACACCGCTAGGGAAAAAGAAAGTACAATTATCTGATAATGATTTGGTTTTGTGTTCTATTTTAAGAGCTGGTTTACCACTGCATCAAGGATTGTTAAATTATTTTGACAAAGCGGAAAATGCTTTTATTTCTGCGTACCGACATCACCCAAAAAATAACCATGAATTTGAGATCGTTGTAGAGTATTTTGCAGCACCAGAGATAAAGAATAAAACTTTGATTTTAGCCGACCCAATGTTGGCAACAGGTCAGAGTTTAATGGCAGTTTACGAGGCGATTAAAAAATACGGAACCCCAAAAGAATTGCATATTATTGTGGTTATAGGTTCTAAAGACGGAATCGATTTTATTGAAAAACATTTTCCAGAAAACACGCATTTATGGATCGCTGCTATTGACGATACTTTAAACGATAAAGGTTACATTGTTCCTGGATTAGGGGATGCAGGTGATTTGGCTTTTGGTCAAAAGTTATAAGAAAAAACAGACTATAAAAGCACCAGTTAGAAAGAGAAATAGAATGCTGTTTTTTAGTGTTTTTTTCTTGATCATTTCAATCCCATTTGCTAAAATAACGGAAATAGGAAACAGGATGAAAACTAATTCAGATCCATTTTTTTGAGGTAGAAAGAGTAAGAAAAAAATTAGGATTGTAAAATTTGAAATTAGTAAAATCCAACTTTTTCTAAAAGTATCATTTATGGAAAATGCCTTTGCAGATTTAAAAAACAGCGCCATAATTGTAAAAAACAAAAGACTACTTAGCAACCAAAAATATTTTTTTTGTGCGTATAATTGAATATCAAAAATAAGATTAAATTTAAAAAGACTTGTAAATTCTTCCGTTTTATCAAACCAAAAAAAGTAGGTGAAATAAAGAAATAATGGCGTGGCAAACCCAATAAATGGAACTAAAAGTGTGTGTATTGTTATTTTTTTATGCAAATAACTGGCCATATAAATTAACACAAAAAATAGTATAAAAAATGGTTCTTCCACAAACAAAATACCTAACCAAAAACCACTATCAAAGAGCTTTTCTAACACTCTTTTTTCTGAACGTAAGCTATAAATTTTACGAATAAAGAGAAAGTATAGTACTGTTAGCATTAAAGCTTTGTCGTCTATTAGGTCTGATAAAATGCCCATTACTAAAAGGATAAAGAAGAAATAGGCATAAGAATTGTCTAATGTTAGATTGTTTTTACTAATGATAAAATTGTACATAAAAAAAATAACTAAAAAAAATACAAGTAAAATTGTACTTTTTAGAAGTTTATCGCCCGTAAAACCATCAGTAAAAAATGCAAAATATAAACTGTTTATAAAACCAACAAAGAAAATAATCAGTAACGCAATGAAGTTAATTGGTTTAGATTTGTTTAAAAAATTGGCTAGCATTGATTCTTTTGTTATTTTTGCAGTGTAAAGATAATTAAGTTATGATAGCAAGCAGTATTTTTGAATGGATTGGTAGTTTATTTACTGATATTTTATTTCTACCCTTTAGTTGGGTTCGTACAGAAATCGCTTCAGCAGATTTAGGCTGGTGGATTTCTAACATACCAAACTTTGGCTTTCTATTGATATTGATTTTTCTTTTTGCATATTGGATGAAGGAATCAAAGAAGTTTGCAAAGGACGGTACAGAAGACAGAGCTTAATTCTACATTTTGGGAAGTAAAAATAAACTTAAACGATTCAAAGAAAATGAAACGTTCAACAATGTTATTCAACCTACAAGAGAAGAGGTTGTTACAAAATTTTCTTTGAAAGGTAAATGGTATTCTTTTTTTAAAAACGACAATCCCATTGTTGTTGAGTTGGGTTGTGGTAAAGGGGAATACACGATTGCTTTAGCTAGAAAAAACCCAGATAAAAATTATATAGGAATTGATATTAAGGGTGCTCGATTCTGGAGAGGAGCAAAAACTGCCATCGATGAAAATCTTGGCAACGTAGCTTTTGTAAGAACTCAAATTGAATTGGTCGACTTTATTTTTGCTAAAAATGAAGTTTCAGAAATATGGATTACCTTTCCGGATCCACAAATAAAATTTCAGCGCACAAAGCACAGGATGACTAATGCTAGTTTTTTGAAGAAATACCATCATATTTTAAATAATGAAGGTATTATGAATTTAAAAACGGATTCTGAATTTATGCACGGGTACACTTTGGGGTTATTGCAGGGTGAAGGTCATGAAGTTTTGTATGCAAATCATACTGTATATAAAAATGAAGGTGCACCAAAAGAAGTTACAGAAACCCAAACTTTTTACGAAAATCAATATTTAGAAGTCGATAAACCGATTACGTATATTCAGTTTCGATTGAAGTATTCGTAATTTCTTAAATACAAGTTCCTTCATGACTTCAAATAAGGATTTTTGTCATTCAAAAAAGTTATTTTCGGCGATTGAAGAACCTTGCTTTAAATCCCAACTTAAATCTATATGGTCACATTGAGTTGCTCGATAAATTTAGATTGATACATATTATGTTTGCTGATATTTTGACGATAATCCAATTTTTTCTTTGCAAATTTCTACATTTCTTCAAAAAACTCGGTGGAACAACGATCACAAAAAAATCTATCTTCACAAAATGAAAGAATCAGATAATTTTTTCGATAAAGTTTATGTTCTAGCGCGCAAAATTCCTTTTGGCCGAGTTACAAGTTATGGGTCAATAGCAACCTATTTAGGAGCAGCAAAATCGGCAAGAATGGTAGGTTGGGCGATGAATAACTCTCATAATCAAACAGAAGAAGTACCTGCACACAGAGTGGTTAATAGAAAAGGGTTATTGACAGGCAAACATCATTTTAAGGGTACAAACTTAATGCAACAATTGTTAGAAAACGAAGGCATTGTTGTGATCGAAAATCAAATTCAAGATTTTGAAAATATTTTTTGGAATCCTTCAGAAGAATTGTGTTAATATTTCCTAATGTAGCAAAAATTAGGAAATAATTTAAAAAAAACCTAAATTTAGGTTGGATAAAGTTTTCGAATTGTTGGCTAAAAACTTAAATTATTCTTAAAAACTAGGCTCCATAAACTCCAACTATCAATCTATCAATAATCGCAATTTATTCGCTTTACTTTCTTGTTGCTAAAATGTATCTTTGTAGTCTAGATTAAATAAAAATAATCTTAAATATAATTTATGAGTTTTAACAAACAAGACATATATAAAATATTAGAAACCATTACCGCTCCTGGAGAAGGAAAAAGTTTAATAGAAAATAAGAACGTTACAAACGTGGTTACTTTCGGTAATGAGGTTATTGTAGATGTAACGATCAGCAATCCTACATTGCAAGCAAAAAAGAAGATTGAGGCTGAAATTACGAAAGTAATTCAAACAAATATTGACAAAAAGATTGACGTAAAAATCAATTTAAAAGTTGAAAAGTCTGCACCAAAAGAAGACCCGAATTTAATAAGAGGAAAAGAGATTCCCAATATAAAAAACATCATTGCAATTGCATCAGGTAAAGGTGGTGTTGGTAAATCTACGATAACAGCAAATACGGCAGTTTCATTGGCGAAAATGGGTTTTAGTGTTGGGGTTTTAGACGCAGACATTTACGGACCATCACAACATATTATGTTTGATGTTGAAAAAGCAAAACCACTGTCTGTAAATGTAGGTGGTCGTTCTAAAATGAAACCCGTAGAAAATTACGGTGTTAAATTACTGTCTTTAGGGTTTTTTACAGATCCCAATCAAGCAGTAATTTGGCGAGGTCCCATGGCATCTAAAGCATTAAAGCAATTAATTTTTGACGCAGATTGGGGTGCGTTAGATTTTCTGTTGATAGATTTGCCTCCAGGAACTGGAGATGTGCATTTATCAATTGTACAAGCATTGCCAATTAATGGAGCAGTTGTGGTAAGTACGCCACAAAATATTGCATTGGCAGATGCTAAAAAAGGTGTTGCTATGTTTCAGCAAGAGAGTATTAAAGTTCCCGTTTTAGGAATTATCGAAAATATGGCGTATTTTACACCAGAAGAATTACCAGACAACAAATATTATATTTTTGGTAAAGATGGAGCGAAAAATTTGGCGGATGATATCGATACCAAGTTTTTAGGTGAAATTCCTTTGGTACAAAGTATTCGGGAATCTGGTGATGTTGGGCATCCCGTTGCATTGCAAGACGGAACTGCTTTAGAAGAGTCTTTTAAACAAATTACCAAAGAGATGCTATCTCAATTATTAAAGAGAAATGAAAATTTGCCACCAACAGAAGTGGTAAGAATTACTACAATGAGTGGTTGTAGTGCCGTAAATAAGAAATAGTTCATACTCTCTTTCTTAAATGGAAGTTGAGTATTGCAAGAAAACATAAAGTTATTAGACTTTTAAGAAATAAATAACAACACAAAATACCCGTTTTGAGTTTCTTTCCGAGCCTGCCCAAAGCGCAGTCGAAATGGAGAGATTAAGAGGGGCTTTAGATATGACAGCACAAGAAACACATGATAATGTAGAGAAAGCATTAGAAGAAATTCGTCCTTTTTTAATGAATGATGGTGGTAACATCAAGTTACTTTCTATAGAGAACTTTATCGTAAAAGTACAATTAGAAGGGGCTTGCACAGGTTGTTCCGTTAATCAAATGACGTTAAAAAATGGCGTTGAAGCAACCATTAAAAAATATGCTCCACAAATAGAAGAAGTTATAAATGTGGCATAAACTGATAAAAGTCAGTTTCTAAACCTTTATAAAAATATGTTTTTGGGCGTTCCCACGCAAAAAAAAGCGTGGTTGGGCTTTTCGTTATATCTTTTTTGAGAAAAACAAAAAAGGATGTCACTTCAATCCCTAACGCGTTTACGAGAATGAAAAAAGACCTGACAGGTTTCAAAACCTTGTCAGGTCTAACTAGATAAAGAAAATAGAAATGATTACAACAGACATCTTAATTATTGGTGCAGGACCAACAGGATTATTTACCGTTTTTGAAGCAGGATTGTTAAAACTGCGTTGTCATTTAAT
>TARA_B110000240_G_scaffold116388_1_pt1 | contig 13725 bp, 8 predicted proteins | sample TARA_B110000240 | Tara Oceans TARA_B110000240 (sample SAMEA4397611) | marine metagenome | biome: Polar Biome; feature: [DCM] deep chlorophyll maximum layer (ENVO:01000326); material: water (ENVO:00002006), including particulate matter (ENVO:01000060) such as... | depth 17 m | reverse complement strand
CCATAATCCAGTATTTCTCATCAGTAGCGTCACCATTGCGCTTTTTGTGTTAGTCACATTGTTGATGCCGGAACAAGCCGCGGAACATTTTAGCGCGTTACGCTTTTACCTCACCAAAGAACTCGATTGGTTCTTCATGTACAGCATGAACGGCTTCTTAATTTTCTGCGTGGCCCTCGCACTGTCGCCGCTCGGCCGAATCAGAATCGGGGGCCAAGACGCCGTCGCCCAGTATCATCTGCTCAGCTGGGTCTCCATGCTATTTGCCGCCGGGATCGGTATTGGCATCATGTTCTATGGCGTTCTCGAGCCCATGAACCACGCGATCACCGCGCCACTCGGCCTAACAGATTTGGATGCCCAGGCCAGCAGAGACCTCGCCATGGCAGCGACGATTTATCATTGGGCTTTCCACCCTTGGGCCGTCTATGCCGTTGTGGGGCTATCTTTATCCTTCTTTTGTTACAACAAAGGCCTGCCACTGCTCATGCGGTCAGCCCTGTATCCCCTGTTTGGCGAACGCATCTGGGGCTGGCCGGGGCACATCGTTGATATCCTCGCGATCTTTGCGACCCTATTTGGCCTTGCCACCTCTTTGGGTTATGGCGCCGAACAAGCCGCCGGCGGTCTGAACTACCTGTTTGATCTGCCAACCGGCAACTACACCAATATTCTGATCGTTGCGATCATCACTGCTTTGGCACTGATTTCGGTCGTTCGAGGACTCGATGGCGGCATCAAACGATTGAGTGAGCTCAATATGATCCTGGCCGTGCTATTGGGCGGATTTGTTCTGAGCATGACACCCATCCTCGAGACCTTGGGCTTCTTTGTTCGTTACTCCATCAGCTATATCGAATACTTGCCCGCGCTGAGCAGTTGGTCTGGACGAGATGATTATTACTATATGCACGATTGGACCACTTTTTATTGGTCTTGGTGGATCGCTTTTTCACCCTTTGTTGGGATGTTCATCGCCAGGATTTCCTCCGGAAGAACGGTACGGGAATTCGTTTTAGGCGCCCTGCTCGCGCCGTCACTGATCTTTATGCTTTGGATGACCATCTTCGGCCACACTGCAATCGTTCAGTATTTTGATCAAAATGTGCTCGCGGTTGCCGAAAGCGTCCGCAATTTCCAACCTGAGCTCACCTTGTTCATTTTCTTAGAACAATTCCCTTATGCGCTCGTAACCTCTATTTTGGGACTCTTCCTGGTTATTATTTTCTTTGTAACGTCGATGGACTCGGGATCATTAGTGGTCGATACCATGGCGGCCGGGGGCAAAATCAAGACCCCTTTGTTTCAAAGGATCTTTTGGTGCGTGGCGCTTGGCATGATTGGCATTGCATTGTTACTGGGCGGTGGTTTGTCGTCGGTTCAGGCCCTATCGCTTGCGAGCGCTTTTCCCTTCACGATTATTATTATGTTGATGGTTGTGAGCCTGCTCCTGGGTTTAACCCGAGAGCTTCGCCTGATTCAAGCCATAGAAGCAGACGCCGCCTCAGAAGCATCAAATCAATAAGCGATCCTTCAACGCGTTTTGATCGCTTGCTCGCGGTAAAACCTGCCAAGACATCCTCGCGTAAAAAAACGATCCCGTTTTATCTCCTTTACCCACCAAGCTGTTGGCGCGCGCGCCCCCGTCGCCACCGCGTCCTCGATGGCCTAAAAACCGGTATCGGGATTGATTCGAGGTGTTTTTCCCAAGACCCGCGCTGCCGGTATTTTGATGCTTGATTGAAAAACGGTGTTACTGACCCACCGATATTTGATAGATCGATCGACGGTCACAAAACGGGTCGGGGATTGAACCATCCCAGCACTAGGATGATGCCTTTACGCGCGCTGAAGGGTTGCCTCGCCTGCGGGGAACCTCACACCCCCACGGGTCGGCAATAAGCAATCAGGCAGTCGCAACCGACACCGTCAAATTCACCTTTCAATATGATTCGAGTACGAATGATATTTAAATACCCCATATCTAATAAAAACAATATCTTAGCCTTTATTAGGCAGCCTGATTGCCCTCAAAGTGCATTGCACTCTAAATTGGACTATACTTTGCCGGACTTAATTAAGAGATCTCAGAATGTTTCAAAAGAAAAAGCTGAATATCGCGATTCTTGCCGCCTTGGCGGCAACCAGCCAACAGGCCAGTTCAGAAATCGAAGAAATTGTGGTGACTGCGACCAAAAGAGCCGTTCCGCTCCAAGATGCGCCCGTCACAATTCAAGCGATCGGTTCACGAGAGCTAGAAAACCAGAATATCCAAGAGTTCTCGGACTACGTGAAGTACCTCCCCAATGTCAATGCAGGTGGGCGGGGTCCAGGCCAGAACGAAATTTATATCCGGGGTGCGGCGGTTGATGCCATTAACATTACCGTTGCCGAATCCCAAGGCTCTGCGCCGAACGTTGCGCTGTATTTAGATGAGCAACCTGTCACGGCCGGCGGTCGAAACCTCGATGTTTACATCAGCGATATGGAGCGCATTGAGGTCCTTCCTGGACCACAGGGCACGCTCTACGGCGCAAGCTCGATGGCAGGCACCGTCCGTCTAATCACCAACAAGCCCGTTATCGATGAATTCGATGCCAGCTTTAACGGTAGTTGGTCGTCGACAGCCGAAGGTGAGGACAGCAACTCTGCCGAACTGATGCTGAACTTCCCGATCATTACCGGCAAGCTCGCCGCACGGGTTGCACTCTATAACGATCGTCAGGGTGGCTATATCGACAATGTCGCGGGCACCTTCCAAGCAGACAATGCCATAAACCCCACCTTTCCTGGCGATAGCGTCACGTACGCCGCCGGAACCGTTTTTGCCAATGGCGATGTCGTTGGTGCTGACGGCCTCACCGTACCGGTACATAAAACCATTGCCAACAATGCAGGCCTTGTTGAGGACGACTTCAATGATGCGCACTATGCTGGCGTTCGGCTTGGCATTAAGTACCTGATTAATGACGATTGGAGCTTGATGGTTCAACACACAGCGCAAAGCCTCTCAACCGAAGGCGTGTTTGACTACGACCCTTCAAAGGGTGATCTCGAGGTATCGCGATTTACGGATGACTTTCTGGATGACCAATTTAGCCAAACCGCTTGGACCTTAGAAGGCAGCGTGGGCGACTTAGATTTGGTTTATACCGGAGCGTTTTTAGACCGAGATGTCACCGCCAACATTGATTACACAGGCTACACCAATATCGGCGCGTTTATCTCGGGCTACCAGTGTGAGTACCTTGTCGGCGGCTACTATAACGGTCTCGGCACCGGCTATAACACTGACTACGATCCCAGCACCTTTTACACGTTTGACCCAACCATTGGTGGTGATTCCGGTGTCATCGAATGCGGCACCCCAGCCAATGCAGCTCGAATTGAAAACGAAAATACCCGTTGGACGCACGAGCTTCGGGTTGCAACAAACTGGGACGGTCGACTGAACATGCAAGGTGGCGTCTTCTTCGAAGATTTTGAAATCAACCATATTGGCGATTTCAACTACCAAGGCCCAATGGACGCAGGTTTCTCCCCCATTGATATCCGCACCAGCGGCACCTTTGATAACTCAGAGGCCAATGCTCGCGGCCGGGTAACCGATTCGACACAATTTCGAAACGACAACACCCGAACCGAAGAGCAAACTGCGATTTTTGGCGAGATCACGTTGGATCTCACCGATACCCTCACCGTTGCGGTTGGCGCTCGGTACTATGACCTTGACTACGGTTTCACGGGCTATGGTGCTTGGCGCTATGGCAACCGGCCGCTCTTCATTGACGACAACGACCCATCAAATGATATTCGACCTGCCCTCACCGGTGGACGGGATTATCAGAGCAACTTTGCGGAACTGCAGCCTCTGAACGTTACCGACACCATTATGAGGTTTACCGCATCCTGGCAGCCTGAAAATTCAGACACCTTGATTTTTGCGACCTGGTCTGAAGGTTATCGCCCACCAGGCTTTAACCGAGCCGCCGCCAAAGCCGGCGTTTACAATGCATCAGCCCAGAACATTCGAGACGATGGCACCAATTGCGGCAACGAAGTTGCAATCAATAGCAATGCCAGCACGGGCTTTCCAGGCTACTGCCTGCCCTATGTGTTCGAGTCTGATTCACTCGAGAATATGGAACTGGGCTGGAAAACGACCCTCGCCGATGGCGCGGTCCGATTCAACGGCTCGATCTATAAAATCGACTGGAAAGACATTCAGGTTTCGCAATTTGATTCGCAAAACATCTCAATCCTTACGATTGTCGATAATGGCGGTGATGCTGAGATCATGGGTATTGAAGGCGATCTCATCTGGGCCGTGAGCGATCAATTAACACTTCATGCCGCAGCATCCTTCAACAATACCGAACTGGTTTATGTTGATCCGGCTTTTGATATTGTGGTAACCGAGGCAGGCTCAATGCTGCCCCTCACGCCAGAATCGCAACTGAGTGTGCGCGCGCGCTATGAGTGGGATACGGGTAATGACCTCGGCGCCCATTGGCAACTTGGATACAAGTATGCCGGTGAAGCCTTGAACTCGATCGTCGACACGGCTAACGAGCCTAATACGATGCAGAGCAGCTACGGCATCATTGATGGCTCGATTGGCGTTGAAAACTACGGCGATGGCTGGGGTGTTGAGCTCTTTGTCAGCAACCTGACCGATGAACGTGCGCAACTGCACATCAACCGTCAAGACTTCTTTGAACGGGTAACGACGAACCGGCCTAGAACGATCGGCCTACGAGTCTCTTACGACGTCAACTAAGCTTGATCGGTCTGGCGCATGGTAGAATCATGGCACCCTCGCTGATTCTGAAACCCTAACCATGCGCCAAACCGATGCCATTCCTGAGGCTACCCAAACAGCCAAGAAACAGCTCGCCGCCGGAGATATCTCCGGCGCTGAGCAACTTCTCTCGCAACAACGTCAGATCACCCCCCAAGATCGTGAAACCCACTATTATTATTGCGTCTGCCTGCGTTATCTCAACCGACTACCGGATGCTCGGGGCGAGCTCGAAACCCTTCTAAGCCGGTTTCCTCGATTTGCACGGGGCTACCAAGAAATGGGCTACACCCTCAAGGCCCTGAGCGATCAGCCTAAGGCGCTGTCTTCATTTCGGACCGCCGTTACATTGAACGATGCGCTCCTTGGCAGCTGGCGCGCCCTGATTGAACTCACCAGCACCACGTCAAAACCCGCAATCTATGATGAGGCTGTCACGCAGACACGTAACCTCGAGGGCTTACCCAAAGCACTCTTGCAAGTTCGCGATTGGATTAATGAGGGCCGTCTCGCCCAAGCAGAACAACTCTGCCGCCAATTTCTTATAAGGCATCCGAAGCAAGTCGAAGGGATGCGACTCTTGGCCTACATCGGAGTGCAAACGGAAGTCTTAGACGACGCCGAAGTTTTGCTGGAAAATGCCGTTCGATTTGAACCCGACAATGACCTTGCCCGTTATGATTACATGGGCGTGCTGTATAAGCGTCAGAAATATGCCGCTTCGTTTGAACAGGCCGAACGCTTAATCCAAAAAGCGCCCGAGAACATTCGGCACCAAACGGCTTATGCCAATCAATGCGTTGCCATTGGCCGGTTTGATGAAGCTATTGAAATTTACGATCGGGTGATCCCGCAAGTTACGGATCCTGCCATGGTGCATCTGCTGAAAGCGCATGCGCTCAAAACCATCGATCAATCCGAACAAGCCATCACGGCCTACCGCGCGGCCTACGAAAACAAGCCTGGATTTGGGGACGCATTTTGGAGCCTCGCGAACCTTAAAACCTACCGGTTCACCGACCTTGAGGTCGAGGCCATGCTGACCTCGGTCGCGGAACCGAACTTGTCTCCCGTTGATCATGTGCATCTTAATTTTGCCCTCGGGAAACACTTTGAAGACGGCAAAGACTTTGAACAAGCCTTTGCGTTCTATCAGCAAGGTAACAACCTGAAACAACGTCAAATTGGCTACGATGGTGAACTGCTGAGTCAGCGACTGAACCTACAAACAACCGTTTGCGATGACGTTCTGTTCAAGCAGCGTAAAAATAGCGGCTGTCAGGCACCAGACCCTATTTTCATCGTTGGACTACCGCGTTCCGGCTCTACTTTACTTGAGCAAATCCTTGCCTCGCACCCTCAGGTCGATGGCACCCAAGAACTGCCCAATATTGCTGCCTTTGCCTTCGAGCTCGATGGCCGTCGACGCCTTCAAGACGCGCCTCAATATCCAGCGTGCCTAACATCGATCCCAGACAGTGAACTCGCAGCAATGGGTCAAAAATACCTCGATGACACGCAAATCCACCGTGGACAAGCGCCCTTTTTTATCGACAAGATGCCGAATAACTTTCGCCATATCGGTTTAATTCAGCTCATCTTACCGAACGCAAAAATTATCGATGCGCGACGACACCCGATGGCCTGTTGCTTTAGCGGTTTCAAACAATTGTTCGCCAGCGGCCAAGAGTTCAGCTATAGCCTTGAAGATATCGGTCGTTACTACCAAGACTATATTAGCTTGATGAACCACTGGCATCAGGTGCTGCCGGGGAAAATCCTGACCGTTCATCATGAGGCTGTGGTTTTTGACCTTGAGGCCCAAGTACGACAGCTCCTGGCATTTTGTGGATTAGCGTTTGACCCAGCTTGCCTGAATTTTCATCAAACAGAGCGTAGCGTTCGCACGCCCAGCTCTGAACAAGTTCGCCAGCCGATTTATCAATCAGGATTAGAAGCTTGGATGGGGTTTGAACCTTGGCTTGCGCCCTTAAAAGCAGCTATTGGCGATGCGGTGCTGGAGGACTACCCAATCTTTGGCTCAAATTGATGAGCCGATAAGCCGCCCGGATACGACGCTCGATTAGAGCGTGCCCGATCAGCGAGGAACACCCCACCCCACGAACAAAACCAAATACCTAACCCCGGTACAAAATGCCATTTCGAAACGTGACGGATGATCCTGACAATTTTGAGACCTCGAAATCAACAACCCGCATCAATAAACCGCGCCAAATAATTTCAGCTCAGATGACAAAACCAGCCCTTAGAGGGCCGCCTCGCCACTCTGTGACGGGTGCCAATCCAATCCCCACAGCTGGATTTCCAGGTCATTAACCGCTACATTCAAAGCGACGCAAATCATAACGAGAAGCCCAATGACGACCTTTGATACCCTGATTAAGAACGGCCAAGTTTTTGATGGCACCGGCGCCGAACCCAGGTTTGCCGACATCGGGATCAAAGATGGCCTGATCAAAGGTCTGGGTGCGTTGGGTGACGCAACCGCCAATGAAATTGTGGACGCCAGGGGTAAAATCGTAACGCCTGGCTTTATAGACGTGCACACCCATTATGATGGTCAAGCGACCTGGGATCAGCACATGGCGCCTTCTGCCAACCTCGGCACGACCACGGTTGTCATGGGGAACTGCGGCGTGGGTTTTGCGCCCTGCAAAAAATCAGACCACGAAGTATTGATTCATTTGATGGAGGGCGTTGAAGAAATTCCGGAAACCGCCATGAATGAGGGCCTGCCCTGGGATTGGGAAAGCTTTCCTGAATACCTCGACAGTTTGGATAAGAGGCCGCGCGATATCGATATCGCCGCCCTGTATCCCCATGGTCCCTTACGTGTTTTTGTGATGGGTGAGCGCGCTGTTAATCGGGAACCCGCAACCGATGACGACATTCAAGCCATGCAAGCCCTCTTATCTGAAGGCATGAAGGCTGGCGCAGTAGGATTCTCAACCAGTCGTACTTTGGTTCACCGCAGCAGCGACGGCTCGCTGATCCCCACGTTTAAGGCCGCGACCCGGGAATTGAAGGCGCTGGGTCAAATGCTCTCAGGCGACGCCGGTCATGTTTTTCAGCTCATCTCGGATTGGGATGACCCCCAGGACGAATTCAGCATTTTAGAAGATACCTGCAAGGCAACCGGCGCCAAGGGCACCTTTACGTTGTTACAGCTGGATAACCAGCCCGAACTGTGGCGTGAGCAATTGGCCATGGTCGAGGCGGCTCAAACCCGGGGCCTGGACATCCGAGGCCAGGTCTTATCTCGGCCCGTTGGCATGATGATGGGGATGCCCTCTTCCATGAACCCCTTCTACAGAAGGCCGAGCTACGCCGCACTGGATCATCTGCCAGTGAATGAGAAAATTGCCCGACTCAGCGATCCCTTGACCAAAGCAAGAATTCTTGAAGAAGACAACGAGAATCCGCATATTTTTGTCAAAATATTCAACACCAAATACGACAAAATGTATCCTATGGTTGACCCGATTGAATATCTACCAGAGCCCAGTGACTCGATTCAAGCAAGAGCTGATGACGCGGGTGAAGATCCCCAGTCTTGGTTGTACGATTATCTACTGGGTAATGAAGGCACGAACTTAATTTATATCCCCGCAGCAAATTATGCGGCCGGCATCCCTGAATTACTCAAGCACCCCCATACCGTTGCCGCGCTGGGTGATGGTGGCGCGCACGTCGGCTCGATCTGCGATGCCAGTGCCAATCTCTATCTCATCACCAAGTGGGTTAAACAAAAGGCCCAGATTGAGCTCACTGAAGGGATTCGAATGCTGACCCAACAACCTGCCGAATTGTATTCGTTGACAGATCGCGGGCGCATTGAAGTGGGTATGAAAGCCGACATCAATGTCATCGACTTGGATCGATTAAAACTGTTAACGCCCCATATCGTGCACGACCTGCCCGCTGGCGGAAAACGCTTTTTGCAACACGCTGAAGGGCTAGAGTTGACGATGGTCGCGGGTGACGTGACCTATCGGCTAGGAAAAGCAACCGGCGCCCTACCCGGAAAATTAATCCGCGGTAAATCTGCGGCGGCCTAATTTATATGACGGTTCATGGACCTTTTACCCGGTGAGCGTTCGTCCTACCCGTGACCCTTTGGCGGCTGCCATCAGCATAACGGTTTTACCATGACTGTCGCATTCAACACGTCACTGCTTGTATCCGCGCGAACGCATCAGGGTTTGACGCGTTCCGAAAACCAAGATGCTGCTTACACCGATGCCCATAAGGGTTTCATCGCGGTCGCCGATGGCCTGGGTGGCCACCAATCCGGGAAGCTGTGTGCCCAATTAACCACCGCATTCTTCGAGCAGGCCCTTCAAACCCTACGGCCTTCAAGCACTGAGGATCTCTTTGACGTGATGAAACAGTGTAATGACGCACTGATCCAACACCAAAAAGATAACCCCAAGGTCAAGGGCATGCGCACCACGTTAGTCTGCGCTCAGATAACGGCCAGTAACCGCCTGCTTTATGGTTGGGCTGGCGATTCAAGACTCTATCTCTATGACGCAAAGGATGGCCTACTGCAACTAACCCGCGACCACACCTTACAGGAAAGCAAGTTCGACTCAGGCCTAAAACCCGCTGAGGGTGATCAACATATTCTCACTAAAAGCTTGGGCGGCAATCAGGTGTTTGAACCCGTCTGCGGTACGGTGCAACTCAGTCCAAACCAAATCATTGTATTCAGTACCGATGGCTTAACGGGATTGGTTGATGGCCCAGCGATCGAAGGGGTTTTAAATAACAATCTTGGCAATCTTGATCTCGCTGCAGAGGCGCTCATAGATTGCGCACTCAAAGCTGGCGGCGCCGACAATGTAACGGTTGTGCTTGCGCAGCTTGCGCCCCGCTAGCTCAACTGCCAGTTCTGGGACAAAAGCCGAATCATTTCGTCCATATTAGCCAACCGCTCGGAGGGTTCTTTTTTCAAGCACCGCATCGTCAAATCTTCTAATAACTTCGGGATTTTTAAGCGCGCGACCTCGGACGGCATCGCGGGCGTGTCATACCGAACACTCCGAGCAAGCTCGTCCATGGTCTCGCCAACCGCGGCATTTTGCCCAGTTAAAACCTCATAAAGCACCGCACCCAAACTGTAGATATCCGCTCGACGGTCGATCTCCACTGCGTTGGCCAGCTGTTCCGGCGACATGTAGCTGATGGTCCCTTGTACTTTGCCATGCCGGGTCATCGTGAGCGATAACGTTTCCGATTCCAGTTCAACGGGCTCTGGTGATGCGCTGGGTTCGGGTGTATCCCAAACTTTGGCAAGCCCCCAGTCCAGAAGAACAACTTCCCCAAAGGGCCCAACAAGAATGTTTTCTGGTTTCACATCGCGATGGATAACGCCTTTGGTGTGAGCATAGGACAAGGCCTGGGCAACCTGTTCAATGACATCGACCAACTGAGTGAGGTCATAGCGCTCGCGGTAGTCCAGCACCTCGCGCAAAGTATAGCCATGGACCAGTTTCATGGTGAAGTAATAATGGCCACGGGTGTCACGACCAAGATCATAGGTCGGCACGATATTGGGATGTTGTAAAATTGCAGTGACCCGGGCTTCCCGAAGCAAGCGTTTCTGCTCGACGGGATCCTCGGCGAACTCACGCCGAAGACTTTTGTAACAAATTCGACGAGCCAGATATAAATCAGAGCAAGACTGGATCAGTGATTTTCCGCCTTTGGCAATGGGCGAAAAAAGCGCGTACCTGAAATTCGGATTCAGCGTTTCAGCGAGCGGCCGATCGGTATCCTTCAGATCAATCTTTAGGTTATCGGACTGATTGACGTCACTAAACTTAGGCACGATCAATGATCTCTGGGTTTAGCCATTCAAGGCGCTAGCGCAACCTGCTTATCAAATCTGCCGCCGCGCTTTAGTTCGTTTTAACGCTGAAAGCCTCACAAAACAACCTTTGTTTCACGAGCAGGGCCATCATCGATTGGGCGCCGAGGCAATCTGGCATAACAAGGCGTGAGGTTCATCGTGCTTGGCACCCCAAACACCGAGCAATATAGCGCCTTGGTCTGCATCAGATCATAAAGCGAGGCCACCCAAGGGCGGTGCAAGCGGGAGGGGCGCACAGTTGTCCTTGGGTGGCCTCGAACATTGCAACCCAACGCTTTGCGCGGGCTGCAACGCTTGCATCTTTGATGCGGGCACTTTACTTGTAAAGGATAGTTCGATTTAGGTAAAGGGCGGTCAAACTGAAACCGAGCCCTCAAGGTCGCGTCAACTCGTTAGACCCACCAAGCAATCGTCATTTGCTGATAAACTAAACCCTGACTTGTGGGTTAGGCCGAAAATTTTGAATAACAGCCTCATGCGGCGTGCCGCTTTCCAAAATGCCTGGGTTGTCGATGATCTCGAGACCGCTTGTAACGCTTGGGTTACAGAGCTTGGGGTGGGTCCTTTTTTTATTACCGAATACGCACCCAGTGCTTTTGATTCGGTGACCTATCGCGGCGCGCCGAGCGAACTCGCGATGCGCATTGGCATCGCTCAGGCTGGGCCCTTGCAAATCGAACTCATTCAACCCATTACCCAGCAAAGTGCTTATCGCATGAGTGTTCCTGTCGGCAGCGGTCAAGGGTTCCACCATATCGGTATCTGGACAGAAAACTTTGACCAAGACCTGAGTGACTTCAACGACCTGGGTTACGAGACGATTAATACAGGCCGAACCCGCAGTACGGTGTTTGCCTATTTGGATGTCAGGCCTTTACTCGGGTGCATGCTCGAGATCGTCACGAAAACACCCTTGATTGAGCGACGGTTTAATGAGATCGCAGTCGCAGCAGAAGGTTGGCAAGGTGACTCGCCGCTCAGATATGCATGAGTGATCAACGATTCGCTTTCAGCGAAGTCCTCAAAGACGGTGAATTAAGAGCCTTAGAGCTTAATAACCTTCACCTTCTCGTTAGCCGCGTTGCGGGTCAATACTTTGTAACCTCCAATCTCTGCAGCCATGGCAGGGTCTTATTGTCTAAGGGTAAACTTCGAGGCAAACACATTATCTGTCCACTCCATGGCGCTCGATTTGACGTCACCACCGGCCAGTGCCTAAGCGGGCCAACCCAGCAAGCCATTAAGACCTACGCCACCGAAACAACCGACGGCAAATTAACGATCCTGCTACCAAAGGACTAACCGCTTTCAATTCGGCCAAACAAACAAAACGGCGCCTGGCCCCAGGTCTTGCGGCGAAATCGCAATCCTGCACCCATTCGTGGGTTGTGGTTGCGACCACGCTCAGGAACCGCTATTTTGGCATTTGGCCATTGATTTAAAAGTGAACTCGTGACAAATCCAGTTAATTTCTTCTCAAAAGCGTTCCAAGATCAACCCTTCGAGGCCTACCAGCGGTTGCGGCAAGACGCCCCGGTATACCAAGATCCCAGCACTCGGATTTTTCATGTCTCTCGCTTCGAAGATGTGCGATATGTACTTCAAAACCCAACGCTTTTCAGCGGCAAGACCCGAGGTGCCCAAGACCGGCAAACCGAACGGCAAGCGCGCATTAATGACTTGTTTAAGACCAAAGGCTGGTTACCCGCCGCCACCTTGATCGGTCGAGATGACCCCAATCACAAACAAATGCGCGCGCTGTTCAACGACGCCTTCCGACCCGCAAAGATTCAGGCCATGGATGGGTTTGTTCAAGAAACCGCAGAAACCCTCTTTGATCAATTTGCCGACGCTGGCCATTGTGACTGGGTACAAGCCATGTCGATTCCGCTGCCGCTGACCATCATCGTCAAACAAATGGGCGCCGCCGAGGCGGATCTTTGGCGTATCAAAGCGTGGACCGATGCCTTTTTCAAACGCATCAGCATGATGCTGACAGAAGAAGAAGAAACCGAATGCGTTCTAATGGAAATCGAAGCCCAACACTATTTCCAACCCATTTTTGAGCGGTTGCGCGCCGCGCCCGATGACACCCTCCTTTCGGACTTGGTCAACAAGGAAATACCGGAATGGGGCCGCAGGTTGACCGACGAGGAACTGCATGCAGAGATGATGGCGGATACGTTTGTTGGCGGTAGCGAAACCACCACGAACGCGCTGTCTGCCGGCATCAAGTTGTTGATTGAGAACCCTGTAATTTGGCAACAACTCAAATCAGATACCGAGGCGCATCTCCGCGCGTTTATCGAGGAAGTTCTGCGCTTGGAGTCGCCGGTACAGATGTTGTTGCGCCGCGCGACCGAAGACACCAAAATCAATGGCGCGCCGATTCCGAAGGGCGCTCTGATGGGGGTGCGTTATGGCGCGGCCAACCGCGATGAAGGGCAATTCAGCTGTCCTGCAGATCTGCGCCTTGATCGCGACAAGCCCGGCGCCCACCTGGCCTTTGGCTCGGGTATCCACCATTGTCTGGGGGCGCCGCTTGCAAGACGAGAGCTCTGGTGGGGATTTAAGACCTTTTTAGACCGGGTCGAGACCGCTCAATTCACGCCGGGCGCAAACGACTTCAGCTATCAACCCCATTGCCTGTTGCGCGCCCTCACATCACTGCAGATCGATTTCCAGCTCAAGTCATCGGCGCCCTAAGCTGCGGGGCGTCAGGCCTCAGCCAACGAGCCCCTGCAGCCCCAGGATAACTTGATCACGCAATTGACGCAGCGGATCCATACCCAAGGCGACGTTTTCCTTACCCTGGCGACTGAAACGCCCATAAAACTGCGTTACCCCCCCATCCTGAAGCTGGGGCAATGCAATGCCCCCTAAAATGCCTATGAAGGTCAGACCATCACCAAGCAAAAGGGCTGCGATTGCCTGATGGCGGGATCAAGCCTAGAACAAAAGGAATTTAGAACGAGACCAACTGCAACCTAACGAATCAGAAAATAAGACCGTAAGATATTGATTTTTT
>TARA_B110000240_G_scaffold125724_2_pt1 | contig 13771 bp, 15 predicted proteins | sample TARA_B110000240 | Tara Oceans TARA_B110000240 (sample SAMEA4397611) | marine metagenome | biome: Polar Biome; feature: [DCM] deep chlorophyll maximum layer (ENVO:01000326); material: water (ENVO:00002006), including particulate matter (ENVO:01000060) such as... | depth 17 m | reverse complement strand
CCTTTAAATTTAAGTGAGCTAATTTCATTCTAGGGTTATCCTTTTGCATTTCTACCATTGACTGATAATAAGTTTGGTAAAGTCCTCTGTATGGATATTGACTATATTCAGTATCTGTAGCACAATCATAGGCTCCTTGATTTTTTGAATTATAAGTTAATGGCTGCATAGCATTACCATATTCAGTATGGTTATCATAGCTACAAGCTCTGCAAAGAACTTCATATCTTGAGGAAGGAGATGTACTTCCTGTATGTATCTTTTCAATATCTGTGTCTGAATAATTCTGAACTGATGCCCAATATCTACCACCAAAACTACCTCCATTACAATTATCTTTCACATAATTTAAAAGTCTAGGCACAAAATTATATCCCTTATCAGGTCTGCAGGAAGCCCATCCTGATGGAATAGCTCCTGAATCGCATAATCCCCATAAGTTAGCTCTATCTGGAGTATTTTCGTAATTCCAAGAACCAGACCCTGAAGTCATACCATCTCTCGAATTATAGCTACCTGCAAAAAAAGGATTTTCGTAAACCTGAGTACCCACTTCAAAACTTTCATCTAAAAATTCTCTATAAGGATAAGAGTCTAATATTCCATCCCAATACAAATTACCCAAATACTCAACTTTTTTATCATTTGAATCGGTTTTATATTTAAAAATAATCTCTCTTTTAAGGTCAGTATTAACCCACTTATCTTCTTGAGCTTTTGATAAATCTATTTTAGAAGTCCAATCTATAGCATCTTTTTCATCCATAAAAAAATCATTAAAGGGTTCAATATAAACTGTTTTGCTTTGCACATCTGTAGTAAATTGAAGGTTAAAAGCGTGAATAACTCCTTTTAAAAAGCTTAATTGTGTACTCTGATTATCTATAACATTTTTTAAGTCATAAGTTTGTCCATATTCAACCCTCTCTCCATGATGAGTAATATTTACAAGTGCATTATTATTTGAAGTTCCATTTGTTATATTTGTTCCACCATAAATGTCTATATCCCACCCTATAGTTGTTCCTGAAGTACGTCCCTTAGATTCCATTTGAAATCTTATTTTATCATTTTTATTTAACCATCTATTCTCTATCTGTATAGGTTGTTGTAAATTATGAGAATTATAATTATCATCTGGTGTTGGGTTAGGACAAGAATAGAAAATTGCATCATTTGATGTTGGAATAAAGAAGGATTCTCCTATATTGTTCCAACTTGATTGACCTGCAGTCTGTACTTCACACATTACTTTAATATAATCTACATAGTTTCTATCTCCATTTCCTCCACAAACACTATCAAGCCATAAACCAAAATTATCAAAATTTATATCAAAAAAACCATACTCTTGAATAGTGAAAAATCCTGTAGAATTATCATAAATTGCTGAGTTTAATGTTGTTACAAAACTATTTGTTCCTCCAAGAAATTTTAAAGTTAACTCCTCATAATGGTTGTCGTATGGACTCCCACTAGAAGCTGTAAAGCTCCAATTTTTAAAAAAACCTGTTTCAAGAAAACCTGTACCAAATGAACCTCTAATACTGTTATCATCTACTCTTGTTTCACTATTATTATAAACAAAATTAGGAAGCAACATTAAAAGTTTTTTAAAGAAATCTGTTTCTATAAAATTAGAAGAAATAGTATAACCTTCTTGATTAAAAATAGCTTGAATTATATCGTAAACAAATATAGAAGGTCGCCAATCACAACTAGGAGTTGGTGTTGGGTAGGAACTTCCATTATTATAAAACCCATAATAACCTATGTTTCCTGAATTACCTGTAGCTAGGGCAGCCCACTTAGTTTCTAAAAGTTGAATATTAGCAGTTTCCCCTCCTTCATTCATTATTCCATATCCAACTATAGGATAAATTACAGGATGTTGGTTTGCTGATGTAGTTCCTGATGAATTTGTTTTTTCTACTGCATTGTCTACCTCCCAAGTTGAAGTTATACTAGGCTCATTCACTTGAAGTCCAATTCCTTCATCTCCTGTTCTTCCATTAAGATTATCCCAACCACTTCCATTAGCACCATTTAGGACAGATAGATTCATTAATAGTTTATTATCTAAAGATTGCGACCAATCAACATTATTCCCATAAAAAATACAAGAATAGTATAAAGGGCTTGAGGAACTTGCTATTGTAGTTATTTGAATTAGTCCTGTAAGGATAAAATTATCGTTTACCACTATCCTAGCTTTTTTTGTGGTGTTTATATTATTATTTGGTATTGTACTTCCTGTATAATAAGAATGTTTTAAGACTCTATTATTATTTTTGGTAGCAGGTATTTTAAATGTCTTGCTGTATGTACCTGTCCTAGAGTTTAAATCTCTAGCTTCAGATATGGAAAAAGTAACTGCAAGAGGAAAATCATCAGAATCTCCAACATCTAAAATCCCTATAATACTCTCAGAAAACATTATAGCATTTCTTTGTATTAATCTTGCTGTAACTGTAGCTGTAACATCTGCTGCAGCAAATATTCTAAGACCTTCATCTGCAATACAAGTAAAAGAACCTGATGCTGTTCCATCAGAGTTTCTTCTAAATGCTTCTAAGTTAGAATCTCCAGTTCCTCCTGTCATAACTGAAGAAATACCAACCTCCCCTAAACCTCCACCTGAATTATTATAGTTAGATATAGTTACCTCTATCTCATAATCAGTCGCATTAGTTAAATCGCCACAAATAGGAGATATATACTTTGAAACAGATTGAGAACCATCTATAGATATTATTCCTATATTTTCTATATTCCAATATGTACTACTTACAGCAGGGTCTACATTGTTAAAGTTTACAAGGTTTTGATTCTTGAATCCTGCATTATTTTCTCTATATTTATAGTCTAACAGCTCAACCTTAATCATATTAATTTCTTTGAGTTAAAATACCTTGCGATAAAGTGTATTCTATATTAAACATTACAAGCCCTTCTTTTTCATTTAAAGATGTTATTTCAGTATTAGTCAATATTACAGGAGTATATACTGTTGTTGAAGGTCTTAAGTATGGGTTTTGGTCATTTAAAAACTCGCCTGCATCACTCTCATAATTTAATTCATCACTATCTGCAGTAGGTGTTTCTATCCATACATTTGGAGATGTAAACATCTCTCTAAGCCAAGTTGACTCTATTTTATTCAAGGGTTCTGTATATACGCTATTATTTGCATTTGCATTAACACTTAAAACCTCTTTACCTCCTCTGTAATAATTAGAACCTCTCATTGTATCTGAGAAATAATCACTATCAATAACTGAAGTTCCATCTGCATATTGATTATCTTGAAAAATTCTTCTATTTGGTAATGCAGTTTGCATTAAAGATTTTTCAACACTTATAGACTCTAACACATCTCTACGAGCAGTATAAGAATCTATACCACCCATAGTATTAAGCCAATGGAATCTTACATTTTCATAAGCTGATTTTTCTGTTCCACTTTCATCCATCTTATACCAATAAACATTTGAATGTCTTACCTCCTGCCAACCTATTGTATTAGTATCATAATAACCTCTAACATAAACGTAATACCAATCCGTAAAAGATGTTATTGGAGTTCTTGAACTTGTATATGGATAATTTTCATTTAAATTAGGAGTATATGCGTGTCCATTTATATATGCAGGAGAAACATTCTGAACACACATTTGATTTTGATCATGTGTAAAATGATTAGCATTAGCACTAGATATAGCAAAGTTATGAGATATATCAGAACAAATACGAGATGAAGTGCCATCACTAGGTTGCCAATCGCTACCTAAAACAAAATTTTCGCCTATACCTCCATCTTTATTATAAGCTCGACCATACACCTCATAGCGATTATAATTGTCAGTATCATCATTACCATTATAGCTACTCTTACAGAAGAAATACAAAAATTCAGCTTCATCAGTTATGCTTATAGGCTTCATATAGTTATGACTCGAAGTATCAACTGATGAATTAGGACAAGTTGTTAAAGCCCTTCTTTGGCTAGAGGTGGTAACTTGAGCTTCAGTAAGCATCCACATTTGATTAGAATATAATTTAGCTTTGAAATTAGGAACAGAATTTACAACTCTTACAGAAGGAGCAGATGTAACCCCTGTTGATGATGTTACTATTAATCCTGAACTATCAAGAACCTCAAGTCTAGCATCAACTTTTATTGTTCTATATGTTCCATTTCTACTTACATTGTAAGGGCTAACTGTTTCAGTTATATTATCCTGTTTCGCACCTCCACCATTCAATCCTCCATACTCTTGATTTTGCCAAGACCCTTTTCCTATAGGAACTAAAGAATATGACAACTCATCTGCAACCATACTAGCTATATCTATAGTGAAGCTCTGAACATTAGGAACAGTTGAGTTTACAATATTTGTATTAACAACATCTCTCTTTTTTGATATTTCTCCTAGTAAATCCCAATATGTAAATAATATTGGAACAGGATAGTCTGTTGTTGCGTAAATCTCAAACACAACATTAATAACATCTCCTGTAGCCGAAGGAGTATAATTTTCATTGACACTTGTCCCTATCCATTGAACTTGATAAATCATAGGTGTATTTGCAGAAATCAAAAAATTTCCTGTAAATCTATTATTCATGTGCTGCATAGGTGGGAATGGAGCTAATGAATCATGATTATAAAATGGTACTATTCCAAATTGCACACTTGTTCCTGTTCTTATTGCTGTCATATCTTAATATATTCTATATTTCTTGTTTAAATAATCTACTACCTTTTCCATTTCAGAATCTGATAGCTTTCTGTCATAGATGATAACTTCTTGGAAATGACCATCTAAAAATCTAGTGTTAATTGCTGCAGGAGGAATAAGTCCATCACTTTCTTGAGTACAGCCAATTCTGAATTTTTCATTTTCAAAAGATACTGCTGTGTCAAAGGCTGCATCATAGTCTGTTAAATTACTAGAAAAAGTTCCAGAAATGTAGTCTACAAATATTGACTTGTTTTGTTTTCTTAAACACCCTATGTGGTATTCGCCTATAACTGCTGCCCCTGCAGATTTTGTTAATAATGTGGTTCCATCACTAACATAACCTGTATAATGTCCTGTTGAGTTAAGTCCTATCTCAATATAAGCTCCTGTTGAAAATTCAAAATAACCAAAAACTGATTGACTTACTGCATTGATTTTGCTAACCTCAAATATTGTAAATTCTTGAGCTGTAGTTCCATTTGTAGTGAAGTTATTTTCTGAAACTAAAGCATCAGAATCAAAAGTAAACATTGTCTTATCTAAAGCACCTCCACCATAAGTATATCTTAATGGCTGCAACTCTTTATCTGCTTGTGCAACTCCATTAGCATTTCCTGAACCATCTCCAATAGCACTCACTTTTTTAGTAGGAATACTAAATGTAACATTACTGTCAGCTCTTAACCAAGAAGTTAAACCACTTATTTGATTTGGGTAGTTAGATACAGGTGCAAAGCACTTGCTGAATATTCTAAACCCAAAATTCATTTTTAATTGAAGAAGCTGATCATTAGCAACCTCTTTTTTTCTTTCTATAGCTAAACTACCATCCATTAAGTATGATATGGTAGTTTTATGTGCTTGAGTACCCATATAATGCTTTAAGAACATATCTAACCACTCATTAGCTAAATCCTGTAGGTTATCCCATCTCTGCTCTATACTTTCGTTCTGTTGTTCCGTTCTATTGTATAAATCTGAGAAATAAACCTCAAATGAGTATTCTTCCCAACCATTTCTAGGTGTTAACTCAGGATATACTGAATCAGGAGGAGTTACAAGTAAAGCAGGGTACTGAGTATTGTGATTGTCGTTAAATTCCTCTGTATATCCAAAGAACTTATCTCCATAAGTCCATTTATCCTTCATTGTTGCTACTATATCTGTTAATCTTACTATTGCCATATTACATTATTTTGTTTGGATTGTGAATTTTCTCTTGAACCTTAGATTCGTATGTGTTTTTTGCTGTTATCCAACTAAGGTATGTCATAACATTGTAAAGGTTTGTATCTCTAACGCTGTCTATGGCATTTTTACCTGTAACATTGAATACTTGCTTCTCTGCCAACATATAAAGGCTGTTAAGCCATCCAAATGGAGCAATGTACGTTCTATATAATCCTTTTGTGTTCACTACTCCTGTGCTTGTAGTTGTTTCGCTAAATATGTAGGGGAAAGTTTCGCTAATCTTTCGGTTTGCAGAGTCAAAAAAAAACTAAACTCCCAAATAACATCCATTGTAAGTCCTCTAAATTTTTCTGCTTTTTCAGGTATTAAATCATCATCATATTCTTCGCCTGTTCTCCTGCATAATATAGCCATCTGTTCAGGTAAGATGTCAAATCTTCCATTTTCCATGTCTTTTATATACATATCAAGCTGAGTAGACTCTATGAAATCTCCATAGGTTTGTTTTTTGAAAAATTCTGATGGGAAAAAATATTCTTCTCCCTCAAATTCAAAATTCCTAATACCTTTAGGTTTATACTCCTCAGTTAATTTATTTATTAACGATATTACTTGAGTTATTTTACTTACATCAACCATAGATGTTTCCTCTTTAGTTAAACCTGTAATGTAAGTAAATATATCAGAGTTCATTTTCAATACTTGACTATCATTTAAAGGATTTTCTTTAATTAAATCTGATAAAAGTGGGTTTTCAAGTAATTCATGTCTTTCTTCTTCTCTAATCTCATCTTCTTGAGAAGCAAGTGTATAATGTTTCTTAATGATAGTAGATAATTCCCCCCAATATTTAACAGTTATATCTTTCCATTCTATAGGGATAACTACATCTCTCTCTACATTTTGGCTTTTTAGGCTAATTGTTATGCTCACTCTGTTTTTTTTGGTTAGTTAGTATTTTCCTCTGTATTTCTTCTTTTTGTTGAATATCATCTAATATATCTGTTGTTTCTCCAACAAAATCTACTGTTGTTTCAAACAAATCTTCTGATAATTCATCAATTAAATCGCTGTTTCCATCATTTTTTACTCCCTCTAAAAAGCCTATTGTCGCATAAAGCATTAAATTAGGAGTCATATAAGCCCATTCAGTTCTTCTATTGGATGAAACCAACATATTATTAAATGAATTGGTATATGTTATTATATTTGCTATTATCTCGTTGAAACCCAAGAATTTGCCACTATCATATCCCTCAGTAGCTGTATATGCAGTTCCTTGAACAAACTTAACATATTTGTGCAATATTTCTTCGTGCTTCTGATTTAAACTACTTACATCCATAATTTATTCCTATTGTTTCGCAATTATATGACTTTTTTTTCTATTAACCTAGCAGTTTTTGAAAGTTAAGAAAAATAAACTACTTTAGACCCACTCCACATATTATTATTTACAGCCATAACTAAACAATCCACCATATCATCATGCTTTGCAGATGGAAACCTCACTAATTGCTGTAAAAACTCCTCGTTCCATTTCCCCTTAAGTAAACTTACTCTACCTGATTCTAAAGATGCAGAAATATCTTGCACTCTTGCAACCTTATCTTTAGATGGTGGCTTATCTTCCTTTACATTAAGTCCTGTTTCTTTTCTTAGTGTCTGAACAATAGATTTACCTGAAGCTTTAGGCTCAACATAAATTCTACTTCTACTTGTATATCCATTTTTAGCTACCCATTGTTGAATGAACTTAATTAAGTCAGGAAATTCTTTATATACATTAATACAATCAATTATTTGCCATTTATTGTTCTTAAATATGTATGCTAGTAATGCAGATGGGTCATTCTTCTCATTTGCAGTATATGCAGGATCAATAACAAAATCAACTGTTATTTGCTCCCCAATATCTCCCATCTTATGATTATCTATGTTTAGCCACTCTGATTTTACCATTCCTGAGTTTAGAGGTGTAGGAGTTTGCATAAGTTGTCCTGCATACCCATAACTTCCTAATGCTTGTTTGTAATCCTCTAAAATATCCTTACTAAATCTATCAGGCCAAAACAATCCATCTTTATCGTAGTTATGCTCTAGCATTTTAGGCTTAATATCATCTGAAAGTTCTGCAGGTATGCAAATATGTTGGTATTTTAACCTACTTTGCTTTCCATACAATAAAAATCCACTTAAATCATCATCATGTATTCTCTGCATAATAATTATCCTAACTCCTGTTAATGGATTATTAAGCCTAGAGTAGAATGTTGTTCTATACCATTCGTTAGCGTTCTCTCTCTCTATTTCTGATGCAGCGTGTTGTGGGGAAACAGGATCATCAACAAGTAGAAAGTCCCCTCCTTGCCCTGTAACAGTACCTCCTACTGATGTTGCTCTCCTAACTCCTAAGAAATTATTCTCGTATCTTGATTTTAGATTTTGGTCTTTTTTAATAAAGAATAAATCTCCCCATCTTTCTTTAAACCACTCTGAGTTTATTATATCTCTACTTCTTGTTGAATGTTCTATTGAAAGCTCTGCAGAATAAGATGCTGTGATGAATCTGAACTTAGGATTCTTAATCCAAGCCCACACAGGGAACATAACAGTAACTAGAAGTGATTTTGTAGAACGAAATGGTATATTTATTACAATATCTTTCGTTTTAGGTTTATTAGCTATTATTCTCTCAGCTTCTTCTTGTAAAATATCACATAAATATTTATGATGCCAATTAGTAGACAATTCAATAGAAGGCTCAACAATATGCCACGCTTGTTGAAAGAACTCATAGAATGATAATTCGCATAACTTCTTATTTAACGCAAATTTAAGTGCTTCATCAGTTGTTGTCAATGTCATTGAGTTTTGCTCTTAGCTCCTCAATACTTACATCATCATTTAATTCTATTTTAACTTTTTTTGTAGTGTTATCAGTTATTTCAGAAGATGATAATTTTGGAACTGTATAGTTAAGTAGTTTTGAAACTGCATTTATATAAGCTTCAGGATTTTGGTCAAACAATTTATCTAATGCCATTCTTATCTTAGTTGAATGACCTTCTAATGCCCAAGTTAAAGCATTTCGGCTAATTTTACTAACTACAACATTATTCTTCTCTCCTTTCTTTCTTCCATCTGTATTTATCTTACCACCATTAGGAAAAAACTTATCTGTAGTTTCTTTATAAGGATTTAATTTATTTATATTGCTTTCCTTAAGTTTGTATCTTTCATCTTCACTCATATATTTATTTTTTTTACTAAAGCGTTAAGATTATTTATGTAATTCTTTTATTGAATTTACAACCTTGTCAATGTATTCATCTAATTCTTCATCTAACATAGCAACAGTTAATTTAGCGTATTCTCTTTCTTTTTCTTCCTCAACATCAATTCTCTCATCATCTTCTCTCTTATCTTCTTCTAACTCCTCCTCTCTTTCTTCTTCTTTTTCTTCTTTGTCGTAAGTGAAAAGTAAAGTCATTGATTCTTGTTCTTCTTTCTCAACTTTAACAATAAGTTTACCATCATCATGAAGTTCCTTCATTTGTTCTTCAGTAAAGTTATAAGTCCAATCAATTTCTTCCTCATATTTTGGTTTTAAAGTTTCCTCAAGATATTCCTCTTGATTTGCTAATTGGCAATCTTCAAGAGTTTCATATAAGCACTCTCCTGTTTCTCCCCATTTGTACATTCCTTCTTCGCATTGTTCGCAAGGCATAATTTCTATTTTTTTAATTTTTTATTTTTTTATTTTTATGATTGGCTACAATCTCTATAAAGTATTACTGTTCCACTTGTAATTTTAATGTAAGTAAAGTCAGCCAATATCTCAGATCCTGTTTTAAATGTGAGTCCTGTTTGTAGTTGAAACTGACTTTCAGTACTTAAATTAGTTGCTACAATAGTTCTAATATTTGTGTTCGATAAAGCTACCATCTTATAAACATGACTATAATCAGTACAATTAGGAACACCATTTACTACAGGATTAGCAACATCCCATGTCTGCACTCCCAGATCAGGAGTATCACTAAGTATAATCGTTTCACAACCACATTTACCATTAACCTCATAAGCCAAATCTGCAGATAATACAGGTGCAGCATTATTAGTTATTATTTTAGGTGGATGGTATAGAGCCATAGTTTTTCTTTTGCACAAATAAAACAAAATATTTTATATATCCTACGAAACTTTAGGAAATTTTATTAACTATGCTTTATTCATATCTTTATCTTTCTCTTTATCTTGTTCTTTATCTTTAAGGGTAAGAGATACCCTTATTATACCCTTTAATTATGAAATTGGATTCATTCCCATTTTCAAATTTTTTTATAATTTTTTTTTACTTCCAAAAACTGCTGAATATTCCATTTTATTTACTATACCTTTGGATTCCTATAGAATATACTGTTGCTCATATCGCAACTAGCATATTTAATAACCTTATAACTTAACAATATATATTATGTTTAAATTCAGAATTGGTAATATCCATATACAACTTCTTCCACCTAAGATTACTTGGAAATTTTAATAACCTTTAATTATAATACATCTTTATGAAATTGGATTTAGATTTCTTGCTTGGGTGTGTATATGCTCAAGGATGTGTGTAATGGAAATTGACGGTATTTAATTAATCCCTTTTTTTCTCCTTTTATCCTTTTTTATCTTGAAAATCAATAAAATAAACAGTTTTAGATCAAAATAATCATTAAAAAATGAATTATTAGCAGTTTTAACAAGGATTTGCGTGTAAAAGAAGATAGAAAATTGCTTATATGATACAATTATTAAAAATATATTCCAATAATTAAAAATAATTAGTGTATAAAAAAACCTTACTAAATTAATAATAAGGTTTATGGTTTGATTATGTTTTTAAGTTAGCAGGAAAACAATAAAAAAAGAAGTAATAATATAGTAATCACACTAGAATTTAAAGGTACTTTGTCAAAGTTTGACATATTAAATTTTAGATATTTTAAAATTGCTTTTCTTAGATATTTTAAAACTGCTTTTCTTTTCTTCTATTAAGTACTTTTTTTTATTAATTGACAAAGTTAAAAGAGTGTTAAAATTTAAGGTTCTAAAAGCTTTTTTCTTCATATCATATAAAGGAATTAGATTGTATTCTTCTGGCTTATAAGCTTGTTTCTTTCCTGTTTTACTCTTGTACTTCTTGCCTGTTCTGGCTTGGATCAACCTATTTACTCCGTCTTTCTTTGTGAATGTAGCCGAAAATATTAAACCTTTACTTTCTTTTATTAGCTCTTTCGCTTTGTTTCTGTTTATTGTTTGCATTGTTTGTTGTTTAAGTTAATTTGTTGTAATTCCTTTAATCTTTTTAACAATTCTTTATTATTTAGATTTGCTAATTCGTAAATATTGTTTCTTTGCTTGTTATTTAGTTTTTGTATTTCCTTTATTATTCTTTCTCTATCTATTTTATTTAGTTTTAGTTGCTCCATAATTTTATCTGCTTTACCAAAATTTTCAGCCATTCTTGTATGTTTCATTTTATTTGTTTTTAATAGTTTATAATTGTTTTTATTTTGTTTTATTGTTTTTATTAATGGTATACTAAACCTACTTTTTTATTAGTTGTAATAGCTAACCTCTCCGCCTTTTGCGGCTAAAAATAAGGTTATACTTTCATCTCCATCATTCCAAACTTCAAGATGGTTAAATATAACGTCAAATTCTTCATTTTCTCCATTAGTTTGATTACCTAGTAAATTAATATACTTTTCTTTGTTCTCTACTTCTTCAAGGAGTTTTATAAGTTCTTTTACTTTCATTTTGTTTTATTTATTAGTGAAAAATTAAACCAACTTTTTTGTTCTCTGTTATTGCTTTAAGATCGTTTTTGCTTGCGTCAATATATCCTGAGGCGTTGAGTTCTTCAGATGTTTTAAAAATTCGTGCATGTCGGTGTTCTCTTACGTTTATTAATTCATCCGTTTTTGATCCCTCACTAAATATAATTTTCATGTTATTAGGAAGTAATAAACCACCTATAAAAAATTTAATACTTTTAGTATATGCGTAAAAAATAACATCTTTGTTTTGTTTTGCTATTGTTACCCATTTATTAAGGTATTCAGGGCTGTAAAAGTCGCCACTGTCGTGAATTCTAACGTGTGTGGGTCGTTCTAGTATTATTGTTGCGTTCATTTGTGGAATAAATTCGTCCGTTTGGCTTAATTCGTATCGGTTGTTTAATCCTTTTACTACTGAAGGGTATTTGTAATTCCCTTTTTTAGCGTAACAATATTTAATACAATCTTTAGCAAATGGGCAAACGGTTTTACCTGTTATTGTTTTATATGCTGGTAAGCTAAAATTTAATACCCTTGCATTGTTTTCAATGCTAGTTTTTTTTAATTTACTGTTTTGCGTTAATAGTTTCATTTTTTATATATTTTAAATTAATTATGTTCTTTACATGTTGGACACATTCTAAGATCTTGGTCTAATTCATCACCACAGCAGGAATAAAAACAATCAAAGCAATATTTTACATCTTCATCTTGTTCGTTTATTTCTTCATCATCTAAATCATTGTGGCAAAGTGTACATTTTATTGTTTCTGTTTCGTTCCATTCTGTAGGATCTTTTAATATAGCTTTATAATTCATTTTTTAAAGTGTTTTTATTAATATAATTTTTTAGATCTGTTTGTATTTGCTCAACTTCTTCTTCAGTAGTTGCAAAAATGTTGTAAATTTTATTTAATTCGCTTGAGTCATTAACCGTATGTTCTAAAATTTGTACCGCTTGAGAAATTTTTAACTCCCCTATTGAGTTATATTTATTTAAATTTTCTATTATTTCTTTATAGTTTTGAGGATATCTAAAACTGTTTATTTCTAATTCAACAATATATTTTGCTTTTAGTTTTTGCTTTAATGTGTAATTTTTCATTTTGTTTTATTTAATTATTAATTTTTTAGTTTTAATTATTTACAGTGCAAAGATACAAATATATTTCATATACAATACAAATAATTTATAAATATTTACAAATATGCTAGTTTATAATGATTCTAAATAAGAAAATATATTTTTACAATATATAAGAACGCACCCGCACAAATAACAAAATATTTGATCTGACAAAATAAAAAAGATAAAGTTATTAACAATTATCTTATATAGAACCATTCTAAATAAGAGAAAATTTCACTATATCCCTATATATACAGCCCTAGCAGTTTCAACGCAATGGCAGTTTCAACAGGTTTGGCAGTTTCAACAGGTTCAAAAAAAAATATTTATGAAAAGAAATTTAGAAAAATAAAAAAATAAAAAAGTTTTTAAAAATAAAAAATAAAATTGTCTTGTTTCTTAATGGTTTTAAAAGACAAATAATCTCATTACAATATGATTATCAGGTATATACCATAGCAAAGCTAAAGTAAATACATTGATAGTGATAATGTAGTGTGATTTTTAGTGAGCCGAATAAGATTATTAATCAGCTCATAGGTGTTACTTAAGGTAGGTCTTAAGTCTTAGTATCTTATTTATGATTGATTGGCTTACATTGTACTGAACAGCTAACTGATGTTGAGTGTAAAGTCCTTTAGCATACTCTAATCTAATAAGCTCTGCTTCCTCTAAGGTAAACTTCCTTTTAGCATAACCACCACCTCTCCTGTCTTTCCTGTCGTATAAATTTACACTCATATTGTTTTATTAAAGTAGGCATCTATTACAGCCAATGATTCATCTAACCCTTTGGTAACTCTAGCACAATACCCTTGTTCGTTTAGGTATGCTATCCATTCCTTCTGTTCTTTAGTTGGGTAGGATTT
>TARA_B110000240_G_scaffold100872_1_pt1 | contig 13860 bp, 10 predicted proteins | sample TARA_B110000240 | Tara Oceans TARA_B110000240 (sample SAMEA4397611) | marine metagenome | biome: Polar Biome; feature: [DCM] deep chlorophyll maximum layer (ENVO:01000326); material: water (ENVO:00002006), including particulate matter (ENVO:01000060) such as... | depth 17 m | reverse complement strand
AAATGGGAAATACTTACCGCTTTCTCCACCCGCTCGTCCCTTTCCTTTTGCGCCTCCGCGACGTTGGCGAGCATGTCCCGCCTCGCCTTCGCGACGGCTTCGTCCCTGTCTTTCTCAGCTTTCGTCACGCGCACGTCGCGGTCGTTTTCGAGATACGCGGTGGTTGAAGTTTTGTCCGCGTGCGCCGCCGCGACGGCGGATTCCTTTTCCCTTCTGGCTTCAAAAACAAGCGCCTTCATTTCCTTCCGGATGTCATCCACGGCCCGGTCCTTCGCCGCCCGCGCTTTCGCAACCTCCTCGTCCCGTTCCTCCTGCGCCGCCCTGACCGCTTTTTCCCGTGACTCTTTCGACGCCGCGACGGCTTCGTCTCGCTCTTGTTGCGCGCCCATCACTAACCGGTTTTTAGTAGCCTCCGCCGTAGCGATGGCCTCCTCCGCCGCCCTTTCCGCCGCTTCCACTTTCTTCTGCAACGTCCCCCCCTCTTTCTCCGCCACGGCCCGGAAGTCATCCCGCTCAGCCTCCGCTTCCTCCGCCCGGCGCACTTCGTACGCCAGGCGTTTCCTTAAATCGTCCACGTCGGAAATCAAATCGTGGTTTTGCGCTTTCAAACCGCCAACCTCGCCCATCACGTCCGCGTGTTCCGTGCGTAGTGACCCCAAATCGATTTCGAGCTCCTCCCTTGTTTGCTCAAGCGCCAGCCTCAACTGCTCGTTCTTCACCTCCAAACCCCCGCTCTTTTCACGCATCTCCCCGAAACCCTGCTCCGCGCCTTTCACCCGCACCTCGCTCGCGATCGCCCGCGCTTCCAGCTCGTGCACGCGTTCCACCAAGTCGTGCCGGGTTTTCTCCGCCGCGAGCTGCGCTTCGTTGGACTCGAGCTGTTTGGAAAAAAAAAGGTGTCAGTCTTGTATGGGCAAACAGGGAGGCGGATTTGGAGTTGGGAAATCATTACCTGAACCTCCACCAACGCCCGCGCGATTTCCAGCCGGTCCTCTTCGCTCCGTATCAGCGCCGCTTGAAGCTCTTCCTTCTCCGCCAGGTTTTCCTTGTCCATCCCGTTCAAACGCTGTAGGCGTTCCAAAAGCGCTTCTTTTTCCGACAACAGCTCCGCCTTGTCCCCCCTTTCTTCCAGTAACCGCCCTTCCAGCTCGTGAAGCTTAGCCATCTGTAGGCCGATGTTGTTCGGGTCAATGCCATCCGCCCCCGTGCTTTGAACTTGTTCCCGGTACGTCTCCCTCGCGTCGTTGATTTGCAGCATCCGCGACCTTAGCCGCTGTTGCAACCCCCTCGCGTTTTCTTCGTTGATCACCGGGAACGTACTGGCCCTCCGCGCGTTTTCAAGCAAGTCCATAACCGCCGCGCTCCGCTCCCACTCCCCCAAACGTAACGTTCCGACGATGGTGGTGGCGCAGTTCCCGCCAAGGGGCTCGCTTAGGATCTTGGTCAACACGCTGTCGCCGTGTCCCGCGAACTCCCGTCTCTGTGTCGCCAGCGCCCGCAAAACGCCCGCCATGGAAAGCACCGCGCGGTTCAAACGCGCGCCTTCGCGCAAACGCAGAACCGCCGGGTCCATCGCCAGCGGTTCCGCGCCCGGGCAATCCACAATCGTCAGCGTGTTCACCAGGTGCGTCGCGTTACGCATGGTGCCGTCTCGCTCGGGAAGGCCGGGGACGTACTGGCTGACTTTCAGGGTTAAAATGGAACAAGACCGGTCGTGTTTGCTGTGGCCGTATTCGCTCAACCCGGTGACGCGCTGGTTAAGCGCCGCGCCGTACGCGTTTTGAAGGCTTTGCAAAGTAAAAGAAAAGTGTCAGTCTTGAGTACGGGTGTACTGTATGGGCAAACAGTGCACGTGTCTTGTATGCAATCGGCAAAACAGTCAGAGAGTGGGATGGGAAAGGTCTAGTCGTGGGTAGTACTGTCTGACTGCGCTCCGTACAGCGCATCAAACGTAGGTGTCTGGATTTGGGAAATACAATACGTACCTTTGCGCGTCGCTTGCGCTGCGGCTTGTGAGGCCGGCGACGTGCCATCCCTCGTCGGATGTTTCCTCGACTTCCAGGAAGTTGTTCTCGAATTTGCTCGCGTTTTGCGCGCCCGCGCCTTTCGCCGTTCGCGCCGGCCCGTCCCCCGCGAACAAATCCCGGACGCGCTCTTCGTAGATTTCGCAAAAACTCGCGTCAACCGCGAACTCCATCGCCGCGCCGCCGCCGCCCGAGGCTTTGTGCTGCGAAAGCGCCAGCCCGACGTGCGCGGCTTTGTTGTGCAGGGCTTCGAAAAGGGCTTTTATTGCTAGCCGCGCGGTGCCATCCCCTGACCGGCCGTGCAACAGCGTGGACTTCCCACTCCCCGTACACCCCACCGCCAACGCCGCGGCGTTGAATCCATCAACCACGCTCCGCACGCTCGGGTGCAGCACCCGCTTGTACGCCTCCGCGGTTCCCAAATCGCTCCCGAAGCAGTCATCCACTTCGTACGTATCGTCGCTCTGCGCCTCCGCGGCTCCGGGGCGAATTAAGGCGACGTGCCTTGCGGCGACGGTCACGTCGCGGCGCGAGCCTGTTGTGGGTGGGTGACGAGGGAGGAGAGGTCAGAACGCGCATACGGGAAACTGCAAGATTCGTGCGTGAGAAACGGCAGCGACATGGGGATGAGAGATGGGGCGATGCCGACGCCTTTTGTGCAGCGAAAGGGCTGTAAACGCACTCTTCGCGCCCGCGGTGAGCAGTTGTACCACGCATCGCATGTTCTGGCCCTCGGGCCGGACCTTCCGCGCGCCCCCTCCCCCGCGCGCCATTGAATGTGATTTACGTCAAGAGAGTCGTTGGCGTCGCGCGAGATTCGGGATTCTCGGAAGCCTCCGTCGGTCAACGCGTGGTCCCTCGGGTGCACCAACGCGGTAACCACGAATGTGCCGCCTACGCTAGCTCCGGACCGTACGTCACAAGTCGCCCTCAACGCCTCTTCGCGTCTCCGCAGCGCCGTGCGCCTGCGGTGTGGCGCAGGCGGTGGGCAGCTCCGTGTTTTTCCACATTTGAGAGCCGCGGCCGTTTACGAAAAGGTTGACCGAAAACGACTCGACGCGCGTCGAGGTACATGTCGAGGTTTGTGTTGTGCTTGGAAAGTATCGGCGCCCGGCAGCGCTTTCGTGGCAAACACGGCGGGTCGGTCATTCGCGGCCTCGCGTTGGGCGCGACCGCTGGTCCGCGGCGATTTCGACATTCGGGGGCCGTGCCTCGAGTCCATCGCGGGATGCCCCGACGGCGGGTGAGGGATGGTGAGGCCGATATCGGTACCGCCGAACAGCCCTCCGCCGACACTGATTTGATGTACCAGGGCCAGCGCGACCCTGACGGCCGACCGCACGGCCGCGGCCGTCAGCGCCTGGACGAAAGCGGGGTGTGGCACGAGGGCCGGTTCGTCCGCGGCGAGAGGCAAGGAAGAGGCACGCTTCGGTTCCCACCGGATGACTGGGACCCGGATGGTGATGGTGATGGTGATCATGATCAAGATGATTGCATCGACACGAAAAACACCAAAACCCAAACCAACCGATTCCCACCCGGCGGCGACCGCCTGGCCGGGACCTTTGTCGATGGCGTCGTGCACGGCCCCGCGGTGTACACCTCCGCGGACGGGTCTCAGACGAGCGGGATGTACATCGACGGGAGCCTGGGCGGGTCAGTGATTGAAAAAGATGCCAGTGGTAAAACGGTTTTCAAAGGGCAATACGCGGACGGCGTACGGCACGGCCACGGCGTGTTACTTCAGCCGGACGGAGCCGTGGTGGTTAGTAACTGGCACGACAACGCGATGTCACGCGAGGCCCTGTTTTTGTACCCGGTGCTGTACGGAACCGGTGCCGTACCTATCGACTCGGAAAAACAGATGTGCAAACTTAAATCAAGAGTTACCTCCTACGCCGAGGCGCTTGAAATCGTGGAAAACGTAACGACCCCCGCGTTGTACGGCGGTTTCGGACACGAGGGGAACCGCGATTCGAGGGAAGGCGAGGATTTGTTCCTGCGGCGACACGACTTTGATGGAAACATTCTCCCCGGCTCAACATGGGCACACTTCGACGAGTCGCGTTCCGACGAACACGCGTATTACCAGGTACGGCCGGACAGGGCTTTCCCGAATCCAGGCACCGTTCTTACCGCTCCTACGTGACTGTTTCAGTGCACGGCCGTCATTAAAAGGAAGTATGCTACATGCATCACAAGTGCCCTGTTTGCCCGTACATTACACCCACACTCGCCGACTCGCGACTGACCCTTTTCTGCACAACGCAGTACTACCCCGGGTACGCGGCCGCATGTTTGTTTCAAACCGAGCGCTTTTGCCACTGGCTGCAGCGTTCCGAAATGCCGAAAACGCAGCAGCCCGCCCCGCCCGTCCCAGAGGTTCGCGAGTTACTGATTCTATCCGTCGTGGTGAAGCAAGGACGCTGCCAGGAGGACCTGAACGGGAAGGACTACGTGATGCGAATCGGGGCGGAACCGTTCGAGGCTTCCAAAATGTACGCCTCGGCGCGAGGCGGGTGTGTTGCGAATCACAACTTACGGACAAACGAGCTCGTGGGTTTCATCTGTGGCAAGCGAGTCACGCTGGCGCCGGGGGAGGGGTTGAAACTTTCGGTACGCGCCGGTACGGGAGAAGAACAAAACGCGGAACGCTGGCACCCGAACGGCGAGGACATGTTTTTCGCGAGGGAAAATTTAAAAGAAGAAGAGCCAGAAGAATCGTCAGACGATGAACAACGTTCCGACACCTCTGACGATGACGACGATGAGCACGTGTTCGACACGCTCTGCGATTCCGGAAAAGCCGTGAAATCGAGGGGCGGCGTTTTCTTCCTCCCCGGCGACGACAACAACTCCCGTTCCAAACTCACCACCCTGGGCGGCACCGTCTGTCGCGAGGTCCGAACCGAGCCCAACACAAAGCGCGTGCCGTTTCGGCATCCCGTTTTGGGTGCTTGTTTCGCGTTGGTCGCGACCAAAGACATCCACTCCAACGAAATAATAACACAACCCCCGGATTACGAATGCGGCTGGGCGTTGGCTCCCGTCTCGGAAGCCGGGTATTACCACCACCTCCGGGTTTCGCCGCCTACGTTGATATTCGAAAAGCCAGGTTCGTCGGGCCAGGGACAAGTGAAAGTCACGCAACACGGCCCGTGGAGAGTGCTTTGGCTGGACAACGTGGAGCAAGGGTTGGCGTACGACGCTTGGCTTCACAAAACGGTTCACAAATACCGAAAAAATACGGGAGTCATGATACGAAAGTTCACGCACTGGCCAAACGCGTTAGGGTTCGAGTACGTCAGGGCGATGGCCACCACCGCGATCGTGGCGGCGTGTGTTGCGTCCAACACGGAAAGAGGCGTTACAAAAAACGCTCAAAACCATTTGGAAATCAAAGAAGCGCTGTGCGTCGGGCTGGGCGCCGGGTCGCTGCCTGCGTTTTTGCGAAACTCAAAGTTTTTTCAAAAAGTGACGGCGGTGGAGATCGACACCGTGGTGGTGGAGGCGGCGACTGGTTTTCTGGGGGTTTCTGGGGAGGGCTTGGTCGTTGAAGATGCGTCGGTGTTCGTGCGAAAGCAAAAAGAGTTGATCCATAAATTCCACGTGATATGCCTGGACGCGTACGACGGGGCCGGACACATCCCGGAGCACTTGACCGCAAAACAGTTCCTTCACGATGTCCGGTCCGTTCTTCACACGAGCGGCTCGATCATGGCGAACTGTTTTTACGGACCACCAGGGTCGAGTGCGTTTGATAATTTGACAGCTTTTTGTGACACCCTTGGGGAGGAGTTGGAAGACGCGCCGCCCGTGACGATAAAACTCGTTCGCGTCGCGGGGCAGGAGTCAAACGTCGTCGTCGTGGCAACCGCCGCGGAGAGTCACGACTCGAGAATCGCGGACTCGACGTTTGTGGACTCAAACACCTTAAGCGGCGCGTTTTTGCGGTGCAAACAATTTTTGGAGGACCAGGTGTACGATGCGCTGTGCGACGGCACGAAGCTCAACGTGTTCGACCCGCCGACGCGGCGATGCGCGGCCGCGGCGAGCGAGATGGAGGGTAGGTAGCACAATGAAAAAAAAACGGTTTCGTGAAATTGGGAGGCGAAAAGTCGGGTTCGAAAACTTTAGCGTTTTTTTCGTGTCTTTCGCCTTTTTCTTTCTTGGACGCATCACTCCGACACGCACGCGCCATGCCCACCCCAGGCACGCATACCCCTGATGTTACGTACCAGCCTTCAACGGATATGGCATGGGGCGCTAGGGGGAACGAGCGCATGAAAAGCGCGAGCGATCGCGAATACGAGCAGCGGGTACGTAACCGGCAACGCCGATGTTCCATCGTCCCGACCGCACCGCGACGAGTCTCGATTCTGGACGTCGCGTTTCAGGCGCAAAGCACCATGTCCACCGTGTCCAACATCGTGCGATGGCTGTTCAATACCCTGTTTTTCGTGCACCGGAAGATGTTCGGCATGTTCCTCGTGGTGCTGGGCCACAGCGCTCCGGGAAAACCCAAGGGGTTTCGAGGGTTTTAGACGAGGGAACCAGATCTACCTGTTTAGATAGAGACGAGCGGGCGGGTCCGTGGTGACGCGTTACGAATTTCGAATCGCTCACCACCCCCCCCTCTTCCCGCAGGCCGCCACCTCCCAGTGCTCGTCGCACTGGGTGCACCACGACATCTTCCTGGAGGGGAACCACGAAGTGCGTCTGCGTGACGTGGACAGTTCATTTGTGCCGAACGTGGGGAACCTGGCGCCGCGGCCCAAAAAGTGGAACCCGAGGGCGTACCAAAACCAACCCGGGATGTGAAGAGGCGCGGCAGAGTAGTGTGAGGAAAGAGCGAAAAAGAGGCCGACGAGAAACCGTATACATCAGTGTGAATGAGTATAACTTTATATACCTTATCTAATGCTAATCCCTTGCGAGGTCCAAAATGTCCACTCGTATCACTGGGTCAAAGTGTCACATCGCCCGTCGCTGTCACAACGATACTTCGTCTCCCGCCCACCGCCGCATGTTCGGCGACGAACAAAGATTGGGTTTCGCTCACCAAAAGCGCGCCGTCGCGAAAAGGAATCGATACCGAATTTCCAACCAGCGCGGGGAGGTTTGTTGTATCGCAATCACACACCAATCGGTTGAGTGTTGCAGTCAACGAGCAAGTGTCAACCGTGACGCCTTCAGTAATGCCCTTGTTTTTCTCGCCGACACTAAGCGACACGGCTGAATTTCGCGCGAAGACGTGCAGCAGTCCGGTTGAGGCTTTTGCGTCTTTTTCTTTCAAGAATTTCTCAAGCGTCTTTTGTAGTGTCTCCGTCACGTCCACCCTCTTCCCACTCCCTGTGGTCACAACTTCGATGACTGTTTGCCCTATGCACACTTTTTTATCAAGCACCGTGACCGTCGCGCTGCGTGACCCCCCCGTCCCACCGAAGCCCCCCCCGTTTCGGTGCTCGCAAAGGAACACGCCCTGCGTCTCGCGTAGCATCAACTCTCCCGTTTCCAAATCAACCGGAATTGTCTTGGAGACGCCGAGCAAACTGGATTTCACGTGCGCCGGCATGTCGTCGTCGCCTTCGTCCGTGTGCCGAAAAGTCACGGCATGCCCGGGATAGTTCCACTTTTCCGGGACTAACGCGTTCATCATAGGCTCCAAATTATGACAAGACTCGTTACCCATCGCGGCGCCCATAATCGCAAGGCTCGCGCTGGTGTGTTTCGCCGTGACGTTGATGAGAAGCGGGCCGCGCGAGTTGTTGTTAATTTTCTTAATCGATTCGAGCGCTTCGTCAAGAGTGTCTTGTACTTCATGTGCTCCTCGTGCTGGTGCTTTCAGTGTGACGTGTTTTTGTGTGCTTTGGTCACTGCACGTGTATAGTGTCGCCACCACCGTGACCGGCCCTGCGCCTGAGGCTAGCAGGTACAGGCCTTGCCACGTGCCGAGCGCGAGCGCGCCGGCTCGCACTGGCAAATCTATACTCACGCCCACCGCTGAGGTGCGGTCGGTATCGCTTCCGGGGAACATCGCATCCAGGGCGTTTTGCATGTCACTCCGTACGTCGGGGTCACAGTTTTCGTTGATTGACAACGCGCACGTGCTGGATTGGACGAACAAGTTGAGCATCCCAGCGCCGCGCACGTCGCGCATCTCGGGGAGCGCACCGCGGAGCGTGTGGGTCCAAATGAAGATTCCTCGTTGTTTCGGCTCGAGTGTTATGACCTTCTGGGTCCAGCCTGCGGTTGAGGTGGAAGGTTCAACGGAAGAAACGGCTGATACCGCGTTGCCACGCGAGCGCGGCATGGTTTTTGGGCGCGCGAACCGAGCGCTCGAGGCGCGCGTCGCGCTCATGGGGCGCGCAACAATGGAACCACGACTTGAAAATACCGTATTTTCGGGACATTTTTTCGTTGTCATCTCGTGACGAGTCCGAGAAGCCACGACACTCCGGAGCGCAACGCACGGCCGCGATGCCTTTGCCAAGGCGCTTTCGCACACGTGAACAAAGGACGTTACATTAGCATGGGGGACGATTCGGGGGACGGCGAAACAATTCGCGTCCGCGCGAAGGACCTCACGGGTACGCGCGCGCACCTTCGTCTCTCGCCAAACATCTTCGATCTCCCTTTCCTCATCCACCGAATCGGTGCTTCCCACTCGCCTCGCCTCCTGACCGTAACCCCGCGCTTCTTCTCGTCGATTCCGAACCGGCATCACAGGCCGCACCGCGCTTGTCACCGTTTCTCAAGGCCAAACCGTGGATCAGGTCCGAGCCTCGGTGGCGCTGGCGCTTGGCCACGGCGGGTGCAGGGCGCGTTTGCTTTTGAACGGAGGCTCGGGCCGCGAGATCTCTGGGGACGAACTCTTTAGGGATGCGCGGGCATCGATACAATTAGAGGACACTGAGTTCACGGTGCTAGGGTATGTAAGGGTTAGCACTCGGAAACACGGGAAGGATGCTGTTTCCAAGAATGGCGTCCCGAAAAGTCGGCACCCTGCGTCGCAATGGAAAGGGCGACGCGCCGGGGATGAAAAAGAAACAAAAACAAAACCCCCCGGAAGTCCGGGCCGCGCTCGGCGGAACTACATCATGGAAACCGGGAACGACGACAAAATGCGTGGGTGTTACACGGACGGAAACGTGGAAACCGACGATTTCCTCGCCGCGCCTTTTGGGGGACACGGACTTCACAAGGAGTTTGAAAACCGCGCCGGGGAGAGTCGTTTGGAAAAGAACGAAAAGACCACAAACGGAAACGAAAAAAACCAAGACGTCCGTTTCGAAACCGCGGACCCGAATTATACTCGTGACCAAACCGCCAGCCACGAGATGTGGGTTTCGCTTCGCGAGGAAGCGGCTCGGGTGGTGTTTTTCGACCGGTCCGAACTTCCGCGACCGGCCACGGATCCGCATCACGGCCGCGGCGGTTCCGCGGATTGGACGGAAACGGGTCGCGAAAAGGAACCCGAGGAAAAGCGAATTCGAAAACCGAAACCGAAACCGAAACCGAAACCGAACCCGAAAAAGCCGAAAGTACCGATCGAACTAGGGGTTTCACCGGCTGTCGTTGCGGAGGTTTCACCGGGTGTCACGCAAGACCTTGCCACCACAGAACCGACGCCGGATGATGGTGGTTTACCCGACTGCTTGGCAACCCTGGCCGCGGCGTACGACGCGACGGCGAAAATGTGCGGGTTTCTGAAACACCAGCGCGTTCGGTCGACCTGGCGACAAATCGAACAGGCGGTGAAAAGTGTCGCGACGTTGAATGATTTATACGTGATCGAGAAGCTGTGTCCACGCGCGCTCGTTCTGAAGGAAAGACAGGTCATCGCAATGGCCACGCTAGACCTGGTCACCGCGACCGCCACCGAGTCCGTTGGGGATCCGCAAACGTCGTTCACCGATTTACTCGTGGAGGTTCATGACGCGAGCGCGGCGCGTTTCATCTGCGACGCCGAGGATGAAACCTTTCGAGTTGGTTTGGATTTCGGGTTTCAAAACACCACTCAAAAAGCGGGTCAAAGACACGTGGTGCACGGCGCGCGGACGTCACGGGCGACGTACGGCGTGGGCGGGGAGGAGGATCCGGGTTTGTTGGACGCGCGGCGCTCGACTCCGGTAATTTCCGATGCAATCAAAACAAGGGCGACAAAGAAAAAGCCCGTCGCGGGCGATGCCTTCGCGCGATGCGTTTCGGGTGCTTTTCGCGCGTGCTTGGGAAAACTGGTGCTCGGTGAGGTTGACTTTTTGATCGATCACCGCGGGATGACTTCGGATGAGGCGTGGGGTGCGGTTTCAAAGGCGCAGGTTGAGGTGTTTATTAAGCGCGCGGCGGCTTCGAAAAAAGAGGTTGACGAAACTTTAGCGAAAGCAAAAAGTATAAAAAACACTCCACCCGTGAGTCACGGTACTACGCATTTTAACTCGGCATCCTTGAGTCACGGTACGAAGCGCAAGCCCTCCACCCGCGTGCGGTTGGCTTGCGACCGGTGCGACGTTCTGGACGTGGAACAGCTCATCGAGCACTTGGTGCTTGGCGCTGAATCGTTTGGCGGCGCGCGGAACGGGGGTACGAAAGGTTCGTACTTTTATTTCCCAAATCCCGCCTCCCTATTTACCCATACAAGACTGACACTTTTCTTTTACACTAAAGGTTGCGTCGAGTACCGCCGCGACGAAGAAGCGCGCGACGGGAAGTATTGCTCGCAACTGCACGACAAAAACCTCCTATCACCCGCGACGAGGAGGGCTTTGAAACACTACGGGTCACCCGGTGGAGTCTCCGTTGATAGGGTGTACACGCACCAGTCAACCGCGATTCAAAGCGTTCTCGGCGGTAACAACACCGTCGTCGCCACCGGAACCGCGTCTGGGAAGTCGCTTTGTTACGTCGCGCCTGCGTTTCAGTTTTTGCTCGCCGACCCAAACGCCACCGCGCTTTTCCTGTTCCCCACGAAAGCCCTGGCAAGAGACCAGGTGGGTAAGCTCTTAAAGATGTGCAAAGCAGCTTGCGAGGTGGTTGGCGGTTCGAACGGCGGTGGATCGAACGCCTCCCCCCACCCCTTCGACATCGGGGTGTTCGACGGCGATACCTCGCAAACCGAACGGCTAAGGATCAAGGCTGAATCGCGACTGGTGGTCACGAACCCCGATACCTTGCACTGCACCTTTTTACCCAACCACGCCCGCGAGTTCTCGGACTTTTTCAAAGGCCTGAAGATAGTGGTGCTTGACGAGGCGCACGTGTACCGCGGGGTTTTCGGGTCACACGTGAGTTTGGTGATCCGGCGGTTACGGCGCGTTTGCCGTGAGGTTTACGGCGTGGATCCGGTTTTCGTGGTCGCGTCCGCGACCATCGACACGCCGGGACAACACGCGATGGCTTTGTGTGGGGATTTCGAAAGCCTGGACGCTGAGGGTGGTAGGCGTGACAACACGGAGTCGGAGTTACGCACGCAGGCAAACTCGGATCGGTGTGCAGATGGTACGACTCAAGGGACGACTCAAGGGGTAACTCTTTCTGAGTCGAAAAACCAGAGGTGGCAGGTGGTCACGCAGGACGGCTCGCCGAAAGCGGCGAAGACTTTTGTGATGTGGAACCCGCCGGAGAAACAATGGCATGGGGGTGACGGGACGAAGACGAAAAAGAAGCGCAAAAGTAAAGAACCGAAAGGCAAAGCCGCGACGGCTGCGAAACTGTTGGCCAAGCAGCGGACAGAGCGGGCCGTCGAACCGGCCACGACGACGGCTATCGCTGCGCAATTAGTCAATACGCCCTTACCACGTACCGCACAAAACCCAATGACTACTAAGCACCGATCCTCGCCTATTGTCGAAATTGCGCGCCTTTTAGTGGAGTGCGTGCGGCACGACTTGCGCGTCATCGCGTTTTGCAAAACCAAAAAACTGTGCGAGTTGGTGTTGCGGTACGCGCGTGATTTGCTTTTGAATTCAGGGGGTGCGCATTTGTTGGAGACGGTAAGGGCGTACCGGGGCGGGTACACGTCACAAGACCGCAGGAACACGGAACAAGGTCTGTTTTCGGGGGCGCTACGAGGGGTGTGCGCCACGAACGCGCTTGAGTTGGGCGTGGACGTCGGGGTTTTGGACGTTACGTTACACCTGGGATTTCCCGGCAGTGTTTCGTCGTTAACGCAACAAGCCGGCCGAGCGGGTAGACGAGGAAAAAAAGCACTCAGCATCTACGTCGCCTTCGACTCCCCAATCGATCAGTACTTCGTGAAACACCCTGAGAAGTTGTTTAGCGGCGCGACCTTGGAACGCGCGGCGGTTGATTTTGAAAACAGGTGCGTGTTGGGCCTTTCCCAAATCCCGCCGACTGTGTTCCCATGCACGACTGACACTTTCTTTTATCGGTATCAGCGTCATCTTACAGAAACACCTGGAGTGCGCGGCGTACGAGCTGGCTTTGGATCCAAGGGTTGAAGGGGAAGACGCGGTGACTTATTTTTCATCATCCCCAGACGATGCATCATCCCCACGAGATGTCTCCCCTTTCAGGGACGCGGTGGACCAGCTGGTGCGTGCCCTGAAACTTGGCAGAGACCCTAGAATCGTCGGCGGTACCCGGGGTGATTTGCGTTTGCAGTGGATCGGGGTCGGCAACAAAACCCCCGCGTCTTCCGTAAGCGTTCGGACGATTGAGGATGAAAAGTTCGAGGTGGTCGATATCGACAGTAACAACGTACTAGAGGAAATCGAGCAGTCAAAAGCGTTCCACACAGTGTACCCTGGTGCAGTTTACTTAAACCAGGCTCGGACGTTTCTGGTTACGAAACTTGACTTGGAAAAACGCGTCGCGTTTGTGCGGCGCGCGGACGTCAAGTATTTCACGAGCGCGATAAATCACACCAAGCTTGAGTTAACGACGCACGCCGGGTCGAAACACGCGTACCCTGATCGGCCGATGGGGGTACACCAGGTTGGGTATGGACAGGATTTACGAAGCATCACGTCTGGACAGGATTGGGAGAGTACGCAGGATTTACAGAGTACGAAGAGTACTACCACTACTACTACTGCAAGTACCTCAGCTACTAAGAGTACTACAAGTACCTCGATGGGTTCGTCAGCGCAAGTCTCAAAGTGCGCGGTGACCGTTTCCTTCGCCGGGTTCAAAAAGATCCACCAAGCCACCGGGACCGCGTTTGACTTTGTGGATTTCCGGAAGGATCTGCATTTACAGATTCCAGACGTTTCGTTTGACACTGTCGCGTGCTGGCTCCGGGTTCCGGAAACAGCACGAGTGCTGACAAGGAAATTGAACATTGCTTTCGAAGACGCCGCCCACGCTGCGTCGCACGCTGTAATAAACGCGCTCCCGTTAGTTCTTCTGGTGAACCACGCCGACGTCGGCGTGGAGTGCTTCGGCTCGAACCGCGACGCTCACGAATACGCACCGAAACAGTTGCTTTTGTACGACAAGCACCCCGGGGGCGTGGGCATCGCGCAACGCACCGCGGGAGTTTTTTTGAAATTGATGCGACTGGCGCTTGAGTTGGTGCAGGCGTGCGACTGCGGGGACGTGGATGTTGAGGGGGTGGGTGTGGATGAGGATACGATTGATGACGAGATTGAAATTGTTTCCTCGGACGACGAAAGCAAAACCGACCGGAACAACAGAGGGTGTCCCGGGTGTACGCACTACATGGCGTGCGATTTCTACAACGACAGGCTACACAAACAAGGCGCGGTGGTGGTGCTCCGGGAAACGATCAGGGTGGAGGAAGAGCGGTTACTTGGGCTGATCGGCGCCGGGTTCCAGAGAGACGCGAGAAGCGACGAAACCGAAAAAACCGAAA
>TARA_B110000240_G_scaffold198375_1_pt1 | contig 13892 bp, 22 predicted proteins | sample TARA_B110000240 | Tara Oceans TARA_B110000240 (sample SAMEA4397611) | marine metagenome | biome: Polar Biome; feature: [DCM] deep chlorophyll maximum layer (ENVO:01000326); material: water (ENVO:00002006), including particulate matter (ENVO:01000060) such as... | depth 17 m | reverse complement strand
GATGATGTGATGATGTGATGATGTGATGATGTGATGATGTGATGATGATGAATTGGTATAACAGATTGGTAATATACACGGTGTGGTGATGGTGGCAATATCGCAAGCATACAGTTGTAACTGTTGTCAACTATTTGCGTTAAAAGGTCGAAATTTCCAATTTGGGGTTTTCGCTGACTGTTTGAACACTAGCTCACCTAAATTAAAAGGCGCTCACAATCGCTTACAGATGGCTTATATTTGAAGACGTAAAAAAGCCCGCTATTAAGCGGGCTTATAATTATCGTTATGGGTATTTGCGCGGCTTGGGTCGTGTTATCACGTGGTAAATTAACCAGATTAGCCCTATTACCAATATTGTGTCATTGAATGCGAATGCTAGTATTAAAAACAATATAAATTCCATTACATCACCACCCCGCTAATAAGATTGATGTGTACGCGCTCCATGCTTTCCCATTCCACTTGGGTTATGTGTGGTACTCGGTCGTGTAGGTCGTTAGTCGTGCGCAGTTCGCGACCGTTGGCGCACGTAATACCGCCGCTGCTGTTGTTAGGCTTTTTCACAGCGTAATACGTCACACCATCAAAGTAACACATTGTAATAGTCTGGTTACGCATTGCGCTAGATTGAGCGGCGTATATACGGCACAACGCAGCGCGGCGGGTATCACTAACACACTCTGTCTTACTCATGAATTGCGCACGGTATGCCGTCCACTCTGCAAACGTAGCACCGCGTAATGTGAGTTCTAAACAATGTGCCACTAAAGACTCTACTTTGCTGTTGTATTGTGATGTATTCATTATTTAGTGCCTTTAATTTTGAAAAAAGTGGGATTAACCGCCGCTATTATAGCCGCTTGTTTGCTGTTAAGTTTAGAACCAATCGACGCCTTGTGAAATGCTACACGGCTCGCAAATTTAGCGCCGCCCGTGTTCGGGTAGTGGGCAACATTCAGAGTAACTCCAGTTGTGCCGATAAAGCGCGACGGTCGCCCAGCGCCACAACTAACCCAAGTACCACACGGTACAATTAACTCACCACTTACTATGCGCTCTTGTACGCCGTACTCCCATAAATTAATCATTACGCGTCCCCCTCTATTAAGTCAGGATTCCAAGACGCTGAGATATATAGCTCACCCCCTATACAATGTTCAATCGCGTATAACTCCCCCTCTAACTTACGCGGATAGTAGTACCCCTTTTCATCGTCATAGATTGCGCAACCTTCACACGTTTCGCGATTATGCGCAGACCATCCGAACACACTACCGTGTGTGATGCGCAAGTCGCCCTCATAACCCAGCTCGCAAGCCGTTTCTATAGCGTGGTGTATTTGTTCGGCTAGGTCTTCAACCGCGCTATCAAAGCCATTGCGCACATGGTGGTCGTGGTATAAATTAGCCTCTTTTACGACACATTCAAACGCCGTGGCGCATTCGCTAAAGTCGAGCGAGTCGCTGCCATCACATAACACGTTACACTCACCGCCTACAATTTCCCACGCTTCAAAATTAGTTTGAACACATTCATTATAAGGTTGGTCAATGTTGCGTAACTCGTTTATTACGTCGTCTAAATCTTGTAATGCGTTGAACACTGGACGTGCGTCGAGTAGTTCCGATAAAAAATCATTATAGCCAGTTAGTTCTAATTTTTTAATAGTCGCCATTTTGTTAACCCTCATTTTCGTTATAGTATGCAAGGTACGCCGCGCGCTCTTGCTCCAAATTGTCACCCGTTACGGTGTGAATGTCACCCTCACAATAACTGATAATAACCAAGTCAGTATAATGCGCTGCTGTGTAACCGTTGTCATACAAACAAACCATACCCACAACACTGTTAATGTAGCCGTTACGAGTGTCAAAACTACGAACAATAGTATTACCCGACGCCGTTAATTCTTTCATTATAATTTCGCCTTAAAAGTTGCACAATAAGAACCGTTAGGAAGTTGCCCAAATTGCGGCGCGCCCCAGTGTTGAACATTGTTATCATGTATAAATTGCATGATGGCTTGCACATATACAGGGTCGCACGGATTACGGTTCCACATATCAGAATCGACAAAAAAAGTGCGTGGTTTTAGACCGTGGGCGGTAACTTTCACACGCGCTGGTAATGTTTCTGTTTCTGGTAAATGCGTTAATAAAATGGCTTTCATTTTGTTACACTCCAAACGTTAGTTAACTGGGCTTTGTTCATTTCGTCACAAAATTGCTGCGCGTGCTTTTTAGACTTAAACGTGTATTTAACGTCACTAATGTAGTTAGTAGCATGGTACGGTGTAGCCCGTAATACACGCTGTAATATCAGACCAACTACGACGCCTATAACTAATGATGTAATCATGATTGATAGTCCTTGTTATTAATTGAATTGTTTTGCTTCGATAGGGGGACAGTATAAACAGTTAAATAATGGCGTCAATACATAATCATGCAAATAGTTAAAATAGTTCACCACGTCCTACAACCTACGCCACGCCTACAACCTACACCGTTTAAACAGTCCTACCTTTATAGGTAAATATTCACTATAGACACCAATCGGCCTGTAGCCCAGTAACCACGCGGCCTGTAGAGATTTCGGCAATAACCTGGTGCAAATCAATCGGCCTACAGGCCAGTAAAACCGGGGGTTCTAGTACGAAAGTACCAATTCGCGTAAATGAATAGATATGCAGAAACAGACCCTATTTACTAAGTCGGGTATGGTGGGAGTTCCTTACTCACAGTTATAACACTCTACGCCAAAAAGAGCCGCTTTAATGGAACAACCTCAAAACTGCCTAGCGTTTTCCAACAAGACAACTTTACAAGACAGCTTTTTTGAGCATGGTTTAACTGTCTACACACCACGCCACCACTGGGCTAAGCTACTCTTTAAACTGTCTGGTGTACAAGACAACAATGTTATCGACCGATGTGGTAACAAACCAGCAATGGTGCGGCCTACAGCTTAGTTTTTACATCAACAAGACAACAATTGGATTCACTACCCCTCCTAGCGTCACACAAGCACATAAATCGTGCTACATCTGTATTTTTCAATGTGTAGCACACTTTTACTTATATATTATAACTTCCTCTAATAAAGTTGTCTTAGTTGTCTTAGTTGTCTTGTAAATAGGATAAACAGGGCTACAGGACAGGCCGTTGCTGGTTTCTTGGTAAAGACCCAAACAAGGTACACTCAGCTAATAGTTGTCTTATTCCTGTCTCATTGTTGTCTTGTTGTAAAATAGCTGTTGACAATACTAGCTAACAGTTTAAACTCTGTACTCATGAGATAACAAATCGCAGGGTAGCATAACCACCTAGCGCAACGCGAGAGCCGAAGACGACCAAGGCCACTAAGCAGTATAGATGTTAAGGAAGTTCATAAGATAATCGACCCCTTACCCTATACCCAGTAGTCCGGTAGCCCGGTAGCCCGTGTAGCACTAGTAGCCATGTAGCCATGTAACATTAGTAGCTCATACAACCTGATAGCAGTGTAGCTTATATAGCACGTATAGCCTGAGAGCCAACGTAGCCATGTAGCAACATCGTTATGTACACTATGTAGTACAACGTAGTAGCCGTCGCTTATATGACGTCCTATAGCCTTGTAGCCTTATATGTATAGCTTTAGATTCAGATACTACAGCGTGATAGCTAAGTGTGATTTTTAAAGTATGATTTTATGAGGTGGGGTATAAGGGGTATAAGTGGCGGGGGTATTTTCGTCTTGTTGTATCACCTGATTTTAAGGTGGGGGTATTATTCAACATGCAGGGCGGGGGTATACCAAAAATTCGGAACAGCCGGGGGCGTGATACCACGGCGTGTAGTATTAATATATCAACTTGGTTTATTAACCAGCAGGGGTTAGAGTTATGATTAGAGTTAACGGGTTACGTTATGCAATCCCAGAAGTGACCCCGCTTATGCTTACCCGCGTGACAACAGACGGGGCGGTAGTAACATTCCGTCGTGAGGTGTGGATATCGTGGGGTAGTCGTGTAGGTATTCGTGCAAGGCGTATGGTGTACCAGTTCTTAGATAAGTATGATTACTACTTGCACCTATCATATGATAAGTGCACCACTATTCGTAGTGATTGCAGGGGTGTTATTAAAGGCGACGAGCTTAAGGCTTTAGTTGACTTGGTTAACGCACATCTACGTACATGCTTGAAAGATGGTATGCACGTTTCTTATGACTTAAAATTGGTAGGTCTACATGAATGATTTATTAAATTTACAAGCGTTGTTAGTAAGTGCTAACTTCACTTTCATTACATTCTCAATAAATAAACTTGGCGACGCGTTACAGATACGATTTACTTACAGTGCAGTACCGCATCAACGACAGGGTTTTGATTTAGCTATTAAAGACCCAGAAGAAATGCTGGTTGACTGTCATGAAGCAATAGCAAAGCTTAAATTAAGTATTCAGATAAAGGGGCGTCGATAATGAAAGAACTAACACTAGCAGTCGAAAGAGCGGTACGAGCTAATTTTAAAGTTAAAAAGTTAGCGGTGATTCCCCAACGCTCTACTAACGGGGGTATAACAGTAGTAATAGATATGGAGCAATGCGGTGAGTACCGTAACTCGTTCTTTGACGTAGGTTATGGCGACCACGATGCTATAATATCCAGAGTATTAGGCTGGGCGCACAATGTAATAGATAGGCGTATGCCAGAAATGCGCTTATTCACTGTACGTAACGGCACTATTACGGAGTATGAAATTGAACGCGCTGACATTAATGGTTGGTGGGTCAAGTGTGATGGTACGGGGGATATGTTTATAGGGTTCGCTAAAGCTGACAAACTAACCAGCGGCTTAGAATATTATGAGTATAACCGGGTGACTACCAATCGTGACGAAGCTATGGCTTTACGTGATGAACAACTATCAGAGTATGCGAGTCACTTACGTATTGAAATGATGAATAAGTTAAACCGCCCCATCGTAGACGTGGTTGAAATAACACATCAACTAGAGCAAGTATGTGATGGTGTGGTGTCTATAACTATGGGTTCGAGTGTTCCCCAGATAGTCACCGTACGAGTGCAATGTAAAGGTAATAGTTGGAATGCTTGTGCTACTTATAAAGACAACGCACGTAAGTTTGAAATAGAATTAGCTCATGCGATACGTATGTTAAAGAGAGGTATCAAAGATGCTTAAATTCATACCCACACCACCGGGTACGTATAGCCACGTAGACAAGCGCGGTTACTTAAAGTTATCTAACGGCCATTGGTATGCACGTTGTCGTGGTCGCTGGGTGTCAGTACGTAAGTCTGACATTGATTTTAACACGCTCATAGGTCGAACCAAGTACGAGCGTAAGCTTAAGTTAGGGGTAGCAGATGCCTACAATTTCACGCGTTAATGTAAGTAGACGTAAGAGTTTGTGTACTCGTATAATTGGTATAATGCGCAATCGGGGTATCGACGAAATGGATACCGTAGAGTTGATAAAGGCTTTGTACGACAATGTGGAAGAACACACTAGCTACGCGTCTCGTATTGGTAACATCAAACGATGTGTTAAAGAGAACAACAGCGCACTTGGTTGTTTCAAACAAGGCGATTGTTATATTGTATATTTAAAGCTAGGGGCTAATAATGCAAAGTTGTAGCGATTACTGTAAGCAGTTAGTTAAAACTGCTAAGAACGAAGCGCGTACTAATGGGATACCTATAGGTAAGGACATTGAGGTGTTAGCTTACTCACATCAAGAGTACTGCGTTTACATTGGCGACCTATACAATGAGCAAAGTAGTTGTTGTGAATCGGGTGCTGTGGCTGCTGCTATTCATGAAATAATTGACGAAATGTAGCACGGGGTACAATTAAGTGTTGACAGTTTAAACTGTAGTAGTTATTCTGTCAGCTCTTAACCAACATTGGATAACAAATCATGTTAAATATTTTATCAGTAATTGACCAATTACAGGAGCGGGGGTACTCTGTTGCCGTCAGTATGTTTAAACCGCTTGAGGGTGATAATGACTTTAATGTATCAGTTAGAGTTCGTATTAGTGAACCGGGTGAACGTCGTGTTATGTTTGACCGTGCGGAAGTTAGCATACCTAAATCGTCACACTTAGATGAAACACATGAAGGAATGGTGTGTCAGTATATCATAGACGAAGCCAGTAAGAAGGGTACACCTATGAAAGTAACACCGTCACTATCACCACCACCACCTACCGTAGAATATGTGGGTAAGGCTAGTACAGCGATTGGTAACGGCATAGCGTTAGATGTAATAGCTATATGTACCGTGGTTTACACCGTATGTTTCGTATTAGAAAAGGTGTTGTCATGATTAGTCGATTAATACCGCGCGACCTGTTAGAGCAAAGTATATCCCGTGGTGATGTAAGTAAGTTAGAAAACCGTATGTCTGGTGCTAGTACAGGTGTCGCATTATCTCACGTGGCAGCATCCATGTTAAACATTAAGCAGGACATTAATGTGTTCGGCTACACTGACGACGAAACCAAGATATTGTTAGCTCAAGTTCGCCACATTATCAGCACACTTGAATTTTCATACTTTCAAGTTAATGTACAAGCGCGGGGGTTCACTATCAATTACAATCCTTGGCGCACAGAAACAGCAGCCGACTTAATGTTAGGCATTCCAAACGATTTAGTAGAAGGTTAAATATCATGAGTAAGTCAACACCAGAAACACAACATACGGATAATTTGAAAAAAGAGTTAGGTCGCGCGCGTCGTAGCTCTAATAAGTTCGCTGTCGAAAATCGTGAACTACGCGAGCGTCTTGTAGCAGTCGAAGCAGAGCGCACAAGAGCCATTACAGCAGTACGTCACTTAGTAGGGGACGCTACCACTTCTTTAGGTGATATATTAAAACATAGAGCCGCTACGGATTGTATGACTATAACCGACATGGTTATCGAGTTGGACGAATCAAGAATGGCGCTCGTTAAATCAAAAACTGAACACGATAATGAAGTCATTAGACTAGCAACACAGTTATCGGCGGCCAACCTTAAAATAATAGGTATGGACACAAATCACCGTGAAGATATGGAGCTTGCGGCAACACAGTTAGTAGCGGCTAACTATGAGATAGACTTAATGAAAGACAGCAAACGCATACTGGCTGACCAAAACGTTGAGTTATGCTTTGAAAAGCAAGACCTAACAGAACAGTTGAAGGAGTCTCGCGAACGTAACACCAACCAATCAACCCACATCCAACTTTTAGAAGGTAGATTTAACAAATTAAACTCTGAGTTCGGTAAGTTAACTGAGGAGTTGAAAGATAAAAAGAGTAACAACCTCAATCAATCTGCTACCATAAAACACTTGAAAGATGTAATAACTCAGTTAGAGCTAGATATAGTTAATGCTAATAGTAAGTTAGTTGACGTGCAAGAGCTAGTAGGACTCACTGCGGAAGTAAAGACACTATCACGCGACCTCAAGCACGTTAAGGCAGACCGAGACCGTATGGTTAAGGAAATGGTAGCAGCACCTTTCAATCACATGTACGTGTGTACGCCTGAAAAGCGTAAGAAAGTACTAGACGAACTCAAGGCCATTACGGGTAATATCGTTCTCGTATGCCCACCAGAACAAAGCACGGGACTTGAGAACTTCTTAAACGGTACTAGCTGGAAAGATGAAAAATCATTATTAGCTAATCGTACGGTTGAACAGACTAAGGTTAAGCCCCACGTGTGTAACGGTGAATATTGTGTAGATTCTCACTGTAGCGCTAAACGTAAAGTCGTAATGAAAAACACAACACTACCTAATTACGAACATTTCATCAACGCTGGTTGGACTGACGAACTGTTAGTAGAAAAAGGTTACGCCTACTGGGAAGACGAACTTAAAGCTCGAATAGTGGGCGACGCCCCAGAAATAAACCATCAGCGTGAACTGACTTATCTACGAGCCGACCTTCAAAGCGCTAAGGATAAGCTCAGTGCTAACGGTAAGCGTATTACTGAACTGACTACCGCTAATGGAAACCTAACCGACAAGCTTAGACATTACCAAGATAAATACGTCAAAGCAGTTACAATCATTGCAGAGCTAGAACTAAAGGGTAAATTATGAAACGCAACAGTATAAATGAAATTATTGTACACCGTGCTACATGCGGTGGTGAAACGTCGGGTGTTGTTTTGTCAACGGTTGTAGATAGTAAGTTCAGAACACTTGACCATTTAATCAGCGCATTGGTTATGTATGTACATCAAAAACACACGACTGTTAAAGATAGTGATATTATTCGCCACCAAGCACCTGTACCACCCCCTGTATCATCGTATGACAAAATACACTTTACTGATATGAGTACCATAGAATTACCACTTATTTCTATTGTACTCACTGAGGTAGAACATGGTGAAGACTCACACATTGTAACACTGTATAAGTTAATCAAAGACCTTTACGATGATTTGTATCCGGGCTTAGCTACTGAGGTTGACGAACCCGCCAAACCCGGCACACCAGAACCCGCTGAGTGTCATTGCACAACAGCTACGGTGTGTGTTGCCTGTCGGAACATATGCCCGTCACAATAACAGTAAAATAAGATTGGCGGTTTAAGCAGTGATGTTTAAGCCGCTTTTTCATTTATGTGTGAAAATAAATTATAGGCATGTAGCCCGTGCTACGTCTGAGTTTGAGTAACTTTCTCATCAAAAGTTTAAACAAAGTGCTTTACAAGAAATAAACCACCGTGTAGAGTTCACCACTCCAAAGCAATACAAACTTAATTACATAAGGGTCTACCATGACTAAGCAAACTACTACTACTACTAAAACTACTAAAGCGGCTACTACTAAGAAAGCGGCGGCTAAAGCTCCTACAGAAAAGACTTTAGATTTAACAGCAATTCGCGCGCTTATCGGTGCTGCTACTCCTGTATCTGAAATGTACGTAAAAGAAGGTTTTAACATTCGCGATATCGACAGTGAGCAAGTAGACTCGTTAGCCGAAGCGTACAAAGCAGGTCGCAAAGTTCCACCAATCGTAGTTAAGATTGACACAGATGGTAAGTTACAAGTAATTGACGGCCATCACCGTTACCTAGCTGCTGTAAGTGCAACCCTAAAAACTGTTAACACAGACGAATTTGAAGGCGACTCTAAAGAAGAAACAGCGTTCATGATTACTTCGTCGCAGGGTCGTAACCTTACACCGTTACAACGCGCAGGTGCTTACGAACGTCTTATTAAAGATGGCGCTACTAAAACAGATATCCACAAAATTACAGGTCGTTCACGTACAGATATTGACCGTCACTTGTTACTACTTGAAGCATCTACACCAGTTAAGAAAGCTTTACAAGATGGTAAAGTAGGTCTTAAAGCTGTTGTACAAGAGCTTAAACGCGGTGAAGACGCTGCAACTGCATCACGTCACATCATGAACGCTGTTAAAGCTGCTGGCGGTCATTCAGTTACTACTACTGGTATGAACAAGTACAACAAGTCGCTAGGCATCAAGCCTGAAATTACACCAGAAGAACAAGCACTAATAGATGCTGAAAACGAAAAGAAAGCTGCTGACACTATGGCTGCTGCTGTGGCTGTTTCTACGGCTGCTAAAGAAGAAGCTATCTCTGGTTGGACAGCTAAAGATACAACCGACGTTATGGAAATTCTAAGCGGATTTGAAGACTCGTGGTTGACTTCGGTTAACCCGGAACTAGCTAAGCTTGTAGCTAAATGGACTGCTTAACAAACTAAACCTCGCAATCTAAATACAACTAGACCCTCATTGTAGGGTCTTTTTTTTGCCTAAGTGTTGACAACTGTTTGAACAGTGCGTTACCATGCTGGCTCTACAACAACTACTAAGGTGTTACAATGAATAAGAGTACAATCATATCATTACTTGCTACTGCGCCAGATGGCGTATCACACAGTGCGTTACAGCGCGAATCTGGCATATTCGCTAACGTTGAGTTCTCAGACCTTATGACTGAGATAGTCGAGACGGGGGAAGTGTTAGTAATCAACCGTGGTGTAGATGGTAACGGTCACAAGTCGTACATACACGTGGATAATGTTACGGCCATACATGAAACCAAGGATTCTGCTGGTGCTGACGTATTCGCTAATGAAGATGTGACCATTAAGCCTAATGATACGGTAATCGTGTCATCTTCATACCTTGTACCGCAGTGGGTTCGTAACATGGTTATGGTTGCTTATTTGGCGCTACCTCGTTCTAGCTACTGGGGTAGTTATAAGTTATTACTTACGAACGGAGTAGGTCTGATTGATAAAGACTTTAACAAACACGTTGGTTTTAGCTATCATAACTTCGGCGATAAAGCGGTTAACATCAAGGCTGGTGACAAGGTAGGTCAACTAGTTATGTTTTCCATGCTACAATTCGGAGCTATGGGCAATCGAGAACGTACTGGCGGTTGGGGTCATACGGATACGAAAGAAGAAAAGGACGTACAGGACGATAAGGTTGTCGATACTAAGACGGAGCTTAGCCCACCACCGCCACCACCTACAAGTAAGAAGTAAATAAAAAGGGCTATAAAAGCCCTTACGTTTTGGGGGTAGTTAACTACCCTCTATATTTTCAGCTAGTCCACCCGGTGCATTCACCATTACCCCCAAGTACACACGCTCCTGTTTTCCGTCAACGTATTGCTTAACGGCTTCAATATTAGAATTACCATCCTTCAATATTTTACCGAAGTTAATTTTAGACAGCGCCATAATACCCGTTTCATCACACCAACGACGATACGTAGCGTACACTGCTGATACAGTACACATGGCCTTGACGTCGAATGTAAGCCTGTCCTCTACAAACTCTGCTAAAGGGTTCATGTCTTCACGTACAGACTCTTTAAGAGAAGCTACAGAGTCCACAACTGTAAACTTACGGTTAGCATTCAAACGCTGTAGGCCGATTAACGCCCACTGCGCAATCCCTGCTATTTCAGTCTTAAGTCTATCGGCTAGCGTATAGTCTTCTTTACCCGCGAACGACTTATCAAATTTAAGTAACAACATACGATTAACCAGTGCGCCCGAAGCATCTAGGAACTGGGGCATATTATTGGTACTCATTACAATACGTGTAGTAAAACTAGACGTCTGTGCGCCCTTATACATCACGTGGTAATCTAAGCTGTCACCGCCTGTAATTGCCTTAAGGTTGGCTAGTACTTCGTCACGCTTACTAGGGTGTACGCTATGGGCATCTGGGATTAGTGCCAGCTTAGATGTAGACAAATGGTGTAATGTAGAGTCGTTGTTAAAGCGGCTCAATGATGGTGCTGCTGTATTTTGCTTACCTACTAAGTGAGTTAGTATCTCAGCGATTACACCTTTACCACCACGTGACACACCTATGAATATTGCGAACTTTTGCATGTCTGTGTGACTAGCTAAGCAATAGCCAAACCATTCCTGCAATAAATCCTTCATCTGTTGGTCGTCATCCCAAATTTCTTGCAGGAACTTGAGCCACAAATCGCAACGTACGTTATCTTTCATAAAGTCATACTCCAATTCGTTAAAACTAAAATAGTTAGGTGTATGTTTCAACACGTTTCTATTAGGGTCTGTTAAGTCTACTAGCCCGTTATTAAAAGACAGTATATTACCAGCACTTTTACCCGTATCTACCCACGTACCATTATTGACACTAAACACTGTAACCATGTCCATGAACGAATTTAGAACACCTCTAACTAAGGTATCGCTAGGTCTAAGTCTCGCGTAAAACTTTTGAACTTGAGATTTAATGTACTTGTCGCCAACAGACTTCCACGACTTACCATTGAACTGATAAAATATCTCGTCAGCTCTAATCATGTTTCTACCGTCGTACATAATACCGTCAAACACTTGTGCTAGTTCATAGTGCGTACTTTTACCATTCATCACGGGTGACAATAGCTTAGCCTTCATGGTGTTTAATCTATCACCATTAGCTATCACGTCTTCACCATCTTTAACGGGTGCTGGGGGTATAATTATTCCCTCAAAAGCCGCTAACGTGGTTCGACAACCCGGTGTGTTTCGTGCGTACTGGTATGCTCGCTCTATAGCACCTTCAAAGTGACTACGCTCATGCTCACCCCAAGGTGGTAAACATCTAGGGTTATAATGTTGCCATGCTAATTCCTTAGCTAAGTCCAACTCAATACCCAAGTCGTGCGCTAAACTACACACTTTGATTACAGTACCCGTACCACCTGAACCTACAGACTCCTGCGCTGGTTCAGCTTTGTCAGTTATAAAGTTTACAAACCGTTCAATCTCAAACTCGTTATTATCAAAACCAGTACCCCCGCTTTTAGCTTCACGTGATAATGTCCATTTATCATATACCGCTTGTTGTTCTTCACTTAGTACAAATGCGTCTAGTATCTGCGCCCCTGTGTATTTTGGCATGTCATTAACTTCACAAACAGTATACATAGCTGGTGCTTGTGGGTTCTTCAAATGAGCAGTACCCGGAACACGGGCTACACGACTAGGGTCAGTTACTTTAATATCTGTATTTAAACGGGTAGCTATTCTACGCTGCATGTACATGAAGTTGTCTACCTGCACATCTTCTACTAGCCAATACGCATGACCGTGTGTAGCATCCCGGCGAGTCACTAGGTGTGGCTTTATCGGATACGCAGGTTCGTCTATTCCGTCGAAGTCAGCAAACAGCGCACGAACGCCTGTAACGTCGCTAGCGAAGCGACCCCCTGTAGTTGGGTTAATACATACGTAAACGCCGCACAGGTTCGTTTCTGCGCGTTCTAAGAGGGGTGTTATCTGGTTAAGCTGGGCTTGGAAGTGGGTAGCTAAGTCCGGTCGCTCTGTACCGTCTTTAGGGTCGTAGAAGACTTGCCACGTCATCACAGTATTAACATCACCCGTTAAGGCAGTAATATACTGTGCTGCTTGGTTTAAATCTAATATAGCCATTGTGACCCCTTTACTTTATATTTTTTAGTATTGTTTCGGCTTGTGTTAATGATTCTAAGCTGATAGATGGTACAGTCTTCTTGCTACCACAGTACACGCGTACCGTGTTTGCATTCCAACCGCCAGCCAACGCTACAGTAGTAACGCCCCACTTATCAACCAATGCTTGTAGTTTAGCCTGTCTCGAACGTGCTATATCTACGCGGTCTATTTTACCTAGCGCAAATGTAACAAGCATTAAATTTACCGCGTCATCTTTCATACGCTAAGACTCCAAAGACGTGATAAAATGTTTCATCACTAATTCGTAATACCCTTTACTATTGACAATCGCACTGAACCCACCGAACCCACGTACAAGCGCGCAGAACTTCTCTTGCGCCCACGGTGTTGTATTAGCACGGTATGGGGGATTGATTTTAAATGTTTCGGGCTTAACTTCGATTGCTGTAAACACGGCCACTGTTTTACCCACCATTGCAGGTGTTATAACCACAGACGTCCAGCCTACTAAATCGCTTGATTTCAACTCTTTGTTTAACTCTTTAGATACGTTGCCTAATCCGTACCTTACCATAACCCCTTCATCGTTAAATAAAGCACCTGAGTTATTACGAAGTAAACGAGAAGAAAAAGAAGACGCCGATATCTCGACGCCCTCCTGTACTACACCTTCTGGTGTCATTACTTAATGACTACGCTGCTGGCGGTGGTGGTGGCGGTGTGCCTTGAGCTGGGTCGCGGAAGTTAGGCGCTTCTGCGTATCCTGCTGTAACCATATCCGTATCAGACCAACCAGCACCTTTAAGTTCAGCATAAGTGTTAGGTGCTGTAGCTGTCATGGTTAGCCCTGACGCTGGCGGTGTAGGTGGCGCAGCTACTGTTTGTGGTGCTGGCGGTGGCGTAGCTACTGTTTGTGGTG
>TARA_B110000240_G_scaffold9520_1_pt1 | contig 13899 bp, 9 predicted proteins | sample TARA_B110000240 | Tara Oceans TARA_B110000240 (sample SAMEA4397611) | marine metagenome | biome: Polar Biome; feature: [DCM] deep chlorophyll maximum layer (ENVO:01000326); material: water (ENVO:00002006), including particulate matter (ENVO:01000060) such as... | depth 17 m | reverse complement strand
TTTATAACGCATTTCGAAGTTTTGCCGACGGGCTGTTAAACCTCGCTGTTGAACATTCGCAGACGAAACGCTTAAGCCTTGTTGTCTAAACTCTCCTTGTTCAACGATTCCGCCGACTGACGCCTTGTTGTCTAATCGTACAAATCTCCCATCCAGATCGTTCGTTACCTCCCACTCATTCTATTGCGTTTGTTTTGTACAACTCGTTCCTTCCGCGTGCTCCGCACCTTCGTCACTCGTTCCTTCCGCGCGCGCCTCTTCTTTCGGCCACCGCCCGCGGTTTCCGACGAACCCGCCAGGTTTATTTTTCGCCGACCGGCGCCTCTCGTTTCCGTCAGGTAACCCTCTAGTTTGCAAATCGCGAAAGGAACCGAGTGGCGAGACGGTCACCGCGTCGCCGTTCCCGCCGGCGCCGTGATTCGCGCGGCGGCAATCGGGAAAGGGCAGGCCTCGATCAAAGTGAAAGTGTCGCGCGGAGTCGTCCCCGGAAACACCCGCAAAAGCGTTCGCCACGAACTTGTGACGAGTATAGCCGACGTCGCCGTCGTCTGATAAACCGATGCGTGTGTGTTCCTCTGGCCAGGCCACACGCGAGCTCAGTGTTGACGATTTTTTCGGGAACGTTTTACGTTCAACGTCGCCAACCGCGCGGTTGGCGACGTTGGCCAGCGAAAGTTTCGCGGACGCCGTCGAAAGAGTCACGTCGTTTTCCTTTCCGGACACGGCGCCCGTCGCCGGCGCGTTTCGGAAAATCGGCTCCGAACGCCCCGCGGACGGGTTTAGGGTTTAGGGTTTAGGTTTAGTTTTTTTTGGTTTTGGTCGGTCATCATTGACTCGTTGACGTTTGACGCGTTCCCGGACCAAGTCGAAAGGGGGGCGCGTGTGGTGGGCGAATCCGGCCGCGTGGAACGCGCGTCTCCATCGGTTTCGGCTTTGCGGAAATCGTGATACTCATCTGCGTAGTCCAAAGAATCCTCACAACTAACAGTTTCCTTGATGATTTCATCGAAACCGTCATCCAGAGGAATCGCCCTTTTCTTTCCGTGTTTGTCCACCACGTACAAACTCCACCGGCCTTGCGCCGTCCCGAGCGCTTCTTCAATGAAACCGCCCTGCACGGCTTGCGAGCGTTTGAATTTGAAAACCGGGAGCATCGGCGACGGCGGCGATTCGTAACCATCAGGTTCGTACCCGAGCTCCTCGTCGGATTTTCCGTGACCTTGCTTTGCGAAGAACCGAAGATTTTCGTCGTCGTCGTCGTCGTCGTCCTCGTCCTTTTGTGCAAACAGCGACGACACCGTGTGTGCGCACGCGCCGCACACCACACCGAAAGCGCACAACACAGCGACCGCGACGCAAACGCCCAGAAGCGCGAACCACGCGGCTTTGGTGAATTCGGAGGTACTCGGCACGGTAACAGATACCGCCGCGGACGTATCGTTCGCGGTGGTGGTCGTCTCTGTCGGCGTCGTCGGGGCGTCTCGTACCCGCCGCCGAACGCACGTTCCTCGTGACAAGTAAAACCCACCAGCACACTCGCCGCACGCCACGCCGGTGTACCCCCCGTTCTGGAAACAGTCGCACGCCCCGGTGGCGGGAAGACACCGCCCGTGTCCGCCGCACGGCATGTCGGATCCTTCAGGCGCTGGACATTCCTTCGGGGCAGGACAGTCTGTTGGACAGCACGTCGCCGCCGCTAATGCCAGCGCCGGACCTAGCACGCCTCGGCCGTACGTAGTGTGCGCCTGCTCCACCACCGCGACTGATGCTTGCCACCCCGTGATCCCCAGCGCGACCGCGGTTTGGTCGTTTTCCTCGATCCGGGTCGCGACAAGTTGTAACTCGTCGTCCCTGCCTCCCGGCACCACGGTTCCCTCCACCGGCCCGTACCCGCAGCTCTCCAACACGTCGCAAACGCCGTCGCCGCACACACCAGCTCTTGCCAAGCCGAGCACTCTGCGCGCCCGGGTGTTCCACAGGTCATCCGTGGCGCCAACCGCGTCCGCGGCGTCAAACGCCCGGTTCGACCGTAGCTCCAGCTGAGTAAGCCGCTCAAGCACGAAGGACATAGGGTCAATCGCGCGAGTCGTTTCAGCCACCGACCCACTCGCCGTCGTCGTCGTCACGGCGACGCGGTTGACGCGAATGGGAAACGCAGCCGCGACGGGAAACGGGGTGGTTTGCGTCAGGCGTCGGTTCGAATGAACATGTAGTATCTTTCTCTCAGGTAACCGTGACCCTGTTTGCGCGTACAGTAACCGGCGTCGCACAGCGCCTGGAGGGTTCGGCGGCGGCGGCGGGTTCGTGGCGGGCGGCGGTGGCGCCATCGCCGTGATGGCAAACGAGTTCCCGTTCCCCGAAAGTCGCGCCGTGGCGTCCAAGTACGCGTCGTTCGCGAAACCGGTTCCCGAAAGGTTCAGCGCCAACGTGGCCCATTCCCACACGTGCGTCTCTGTTACCGCGTCGCCACGGTCGTACACCTCAGAAGGCACCACCACGCTCATCTCGAGCCACACCGGACACGTATCGCCGGACCCTTTTGGAAAAAAGAAAAGTATCAGTCTTGTATGGGCAAACAGAGTTGGGATTTGAGAAATGCAAAAAATACGTACCGTCGCAGGAACCACACTGGTCGAACACTCCGCTTGCGCAGCAGTGTCCGCCCGCGTCCAGCGACCCGGCGCAGCACTGCCCGATTACGTCCACGACCCTTGATGGGCCGTCGCAGAGGCCGCACGCGTCCACTACACCACTCGCGCAGCACTTCCCGGACCCGTCCAGCACGGCCACGCCGAGCTGGACGTGGCAGCAAACGCCGTTCGTGTCAACCACGCCGGGGCAACAGTCGCCGGCGTCGTCTGTTTCAATCAGCTCGTCGTTCAGCGATCCGCAGGTTTCGTGGATGTCGCAGAACGTTCCGGTCTTGCCACTCCCTTCGTCGCACACGCACTGCCCGGACGCTGCGTCGCAGGTCCCGGAAAACGAACACACATTGGCTTCGCATATGCGTGAAGGGCACGTTTGCGTGGAACACGGTACGTCCGACGCCGGTGCGGGGCCTAACGCGGTAACCATCGCCGCGCAACGTGAATCGTCAACCTCGGTCAAAGCCGTGGCATCCAAAGAAACGCCGTCGCCGCCCACCACGCACCGCACGGTGCGTTGTACCACTCCACCGCCGCAATTAGCGGAACAAACACGGGCGGCGTCGTCGCCGAACGCAGACACGTCCCACCGGGGCGAGTCCGGGCACGCCCGCGTGCCGCACGCCGCGCTCATAGACGGCGCTTCGCCGATGAAGTCACCGTAGTCCTCGCATATTTGTCGCGGCACCACGCCCCTTGTCGTGGGCCTTGGAGGCGGCGGCGTGGGAGCTAACGCCGGGTCCCCTTCCTTCCAAGGAGGGGGGGGGGCTGTGGCGGAAACGGCGCGAACGGCGGCGGCGGCGGCGGCGGTGAGGACGCGTTGGTCTGCGCGAACGGCGGCGGCGGCGGTTTCGGCGGCGGCGGCGACGGCGGCGGCGGGAGCGTATCGTCCGCGAAGAACTCGCGGGTCATTTCTTCCCACAGGTCGTCCCTTTTCGCGCAGAACACCTGTCTTGTTTTCGTGCCGCCCCCGCACGTCTTGTCGCACGCGCTCCAGGGGCCGACGTCCCAGTGGTGGTAAGTACACCTCTTCTGCGCACACGGTTCCACCGAAGTTGGTCTTAACAATGAGGCGTTCCACGCGACGCACGTGGTGTCCGGGACGACCCTTCCCGCGGCTATGCGCTCCACGGCGCGCGCCTCCAGCCTCGCGCTCGTGGTGAGCAACGTGACGTTGTCGTTATCAGAGTCGAGCAAATCCCCGAGGGTGACGAAATCGTCGGACGCGCCGACCGCGCGACACTGCACGAGCCTTCGTCGCGTTCCACTGTAACCGCACGACGTGTCGCACTCGTCCCAAACACCAGAAGACCAGGCGTAGGTGGGGCAGACCTGCCAGTTACACGGCGCTGAGGTGGCTGGAGGTGAGGTACCGCACCCGTTCACGGGGTCCACCGCATCTGAACAACGCACGACGCGGTGTTTTGTGCCTCCGTCGCACGCGCGCGAACACGCCGACCACTCCCCAACGGTCCACTCCGACTGACTTCCCACCCCTGGCGCGACCGCCACAAGCAGCAACGCGCACAGCCACACCGCGCGTGGCGCGAACACACGCATTTACCGCGGTACCGCGCGCAAGTGCCACGCGGTATGCCGGTCGTGGTCGAGAAATCGCAACGGCTTGCGTCCGTTTTCGAGCTGCAGTTTCCGAGTTTCAGTTTCGGGTTTGAGAAAGCACCCCTTTTCTACCCTACCAGCGTATTGTTGTCGGCGGCTCGGGCGGCGGAGAAAACGAGAAGTTGCCCCGGCGCGGCCAACGCAAGACTTCGGCGCGCGCTCTCGCACACGCACCGCCGAGATGGCTCGAGTGACTCCCGCGAAGAGGGCCACGAGGGCTAGCACCAAGAAGCCAGCGGGTGGTCACGAGGACTGGATGGACGACGAGGTGGACGAGCACCACCGGTCACGGGACAAGATCTCGTTGGACCCGGACGCGTCTTCCAGCGAGGACGACGAGGACGACGAAGACGTCGCCGGGGTGATGGACATCGCGGCGGAGGACGATTCCGAGGACGAGACGAGTGACGATGACGAGACGGACGACGAGGAGGACGAGGGGGAGGAGGAAGAGGGGAAGAAGAACACTGCAACCGACCCTGGAGACTCGGACGGCGACGAAGAGGAGGCGGCGCTGATTCGCGCGATGCGGGCGCAGCAGCGACGGTTAGACGCCAAGGGCGCGACTCGCCGGACCGCGGATGACGACGATTTGGAGGACAGCGAGACGGACAGCGACGACGAAACCGCGGGTATCCGGGGGAGCAAGAAGGATGACTTTTACGGCGACGACGACGTTGATCACGAGGGGTTGAGTGATGAGGATGACAGGATCGACGAGGAACGCGAAGCGCGGCGGTTGCAACGCGCCGCGGCGGACGGGATGCAGGGTGGGGATTTCGACGCGTTTTCGGATTCCGAAAGCGAGTCAGAGGAAGAAAAGACCATGGGCGCGAAAGCCAAACTGGTGGCGAACAAGGGCAAGAAGGGTGCTGCTAAGAAGACCAAAGCGTCGACCAAAAAATCGGAAGGCGCGTTCGTTGAGTCGCTCGGCGCTGAAGCCGTGGCGCACGCCGCGAGCGACGCCGTAGTGGGCGACGCCCCCGAGCTCATCGCGCTTACCAAGGAACTTACGAAAAATCTGGACGAAGTCAGGAACAGCGTGGAGCCTGTTATCGCCGCCGCCCGGGCGGGCGACCTCGTGACGGCGGAGGGCATTTCGTACCTGGACGCTAAGCACCTGTTGATGCTTTCGTACTGCGTGAACATCGTTTTTTACCTTTTGCTGAAATCGGAAGGACGGCCGGTGAAGGACCACCCCGTGGTACTTCGGTTGGTGGAAATCAGAGCCTACCTAGAGAAACTAAGACCGATCGACAGGAAGCTGAAGTACCAGGTGGATAAGCTGCTGAAAATGGCGGAGGGCAAACAGCAAAACACAAACGACGGTTCGGACGAGGACGACGACCCGACGAAACACAAACCCAACCCCGACGCCCTCGTCGGCGCCGGCGGCGACGGTACGTATTTTATTTCCCAAATCCCGCCTCCACGTTTGCCCATACAAGACTGACACTTCTTTTATTTATCTCAGACGGCGACGACAAATCCGGCGCCTACCGCCCCCCCAAACTCTTCGCCACCACCATGGACGAGTTCGAAGAGGGAGGCAAGAGCAACAAACAGAAAAGAAACGAAAAAGAAGCGCGGAGACGGGCGTCGCGGTCGGCGCTCATCAAGGTACGCGACGTTCTTGTTTGTTTTGTCTCTCGGTCGAAATGTTTTCTTTTCTCGGTTCCCCTCAGGACTGCTTTTGATTTTTGTTCCCCTCGTCTCTTTCGAAAGACAAAATCGTTGCCACTCAACTTCCTCGTTCTTCGGCGCACTTTCGTCGGTGATGCTACACAATGGAGATCGAAGGCGACCAATTTTCGTGGCACACAACACCCAGCACCAGATCTTGGGCAGGGTACCGCTCGGTTTCGTGGGCGACTATCCAATCAAGAGCTGGACATTCTTCCCCGGTTTTTTTCTTTTCTTTCGCCGCACACCTTCATTCGTGTTCGGTTTTCGCGTTCAATAAAGTTTCAGGTGTCTCGCAAGACACACCCGTCTGCCGACTTTAGACACCGACGCTGTACCAAATGTACTGCTGACGTAACGTCCGTCGACTGACCTGCTTTTCCCACACATCTCCCATTCCCTCTCTTTTTTCGCCGCCCACAGGAACTCGCGCAGGAACTGGGCGAGACCCCCGAGGAACTGGGCGGCGACGTCGGGGATACGTCTTCCGCGTTTGCGAAACGCGAGTTCGCGCGCATGGAGGCGCGGGCGAAAATCGAAGAGGATCTCTTCACCAGGGTGCCTCTTTCCAAAACCGAGCGCCGAAGGGCGAAAGCAACGAGTAGGTCCATGAACTCCCTGGCGAACGTCGGTGACTTCGGAGACGACGTCGCGGACCTTGTGGAGGTCGCGGAGGCGCTCGAGAAGTCGGGTGGCGCTGCTGCCGGTAAACGAGCCGGGCGGCTGGTGGATTCCGTGTCCCTCGCGTCCGGCGTGGAAGTCAAGCAGAAACAAAAACCGGTCTCGGGAGAACAAGACGTTCCGCAAAGAGACTCGCTCGGGGTACGTGGATTTTCGGTCCCGCTCGGTGTCCCTTTTCTTTCTTTGCTTCTTTTCTTTTTTGCCACCTATTACTAGGTAACATACATACCCTGTTTATACACCCTGTGTATCCTACCCTCGCCTCGCATCATTCGAAGCGTCGACGACTTTGCCCGTGGTCACTCGGCGTCAAAAATGGTGCAACACGAACAAACTCGGTTCGGATTGTTTCCGGACCGAGGCGAATTCGGAGGCCGTCGGGTTTATGGCCGCCGGCGTCGAAGTCGCCAAATATCTTAGTTATTTTTTGGCGCACAAGCAAGTGCAAGTACTGCACAAGCAAGTACAAGGGAAACTTCCATAAAGTTATCTCGCGGAAGATACCCTTATCTGTTTCTTTCGGTGGAACCTTCTCTGACCTTTTCTTTCTTTCTTTTTTTAAAAACCGCGCAGGATCGCCGCAACAAGTACGAGCGCGGCGTGAACAAAGCGCATGCCGCGGCGGCTCGCGCGGCGGAGGCGGAGGCGGGCGGCATGTACGACGACGACGCGCCAAGGCAGTCCATTCCGGACGACGACGAGTACGTCGCGGCCAGCGCGGCGCGTGACGCGAAGAGAAACGCGAAGGAAGAGAAGTACCGCCGAAGCCTCGGCGTCGCGGTGGCGATGGAGGAGGAGATTGACGGGGACGAAAAGCGAGACGTTGGCGGGAAGATCATGGCCAACCGGGGTTTGACCCCGCACCGGAACAAGGAACACAAGAACCCGCGCAAGCGCTTGCGCGGCAAGTTCGAGAAAGCCGTGGTGCGCAGGAAAGGCCAGGTGCGCACGATGCGCGAGGACGGGGGGGGTTACGCGGGCGAGCAGAGCGGAATCAAGACGAGCGTCACCAAGTCGAGAAAGTTTGGAGCCTAGGGCGGATTCGTGTAATGACAACAGTAACGACAACGCAACACTCGCTAAACTCCAGCGGAGTGTAACAAAAAACGCCTCCTTTTCTCTTGGTACACAATAAAATACATCAAAACACCACGCAGTTTGACGTATCTGCACAGGGTTTTGATGCGTGTTGAGTCTCAAGAGACAACAAGCGCGTCGTGTCGTTTCCTTTGAAAAACTTTACGCCGCGATTTTCGAACTCTTCGCCATCAGCGAATCCACCACCCGGTCCATGTTCGCGATCGTGTCAATCGTGGCTTTGTACACCGTGTTCGTATCCTGCGCGTCGTACACTACGAGGCACCCTCGGCCTTGGTCCAGGATTCCCTCAAACTTCCCGTCCAAGATCATCTGGGAAAGTTTCGTTTCCACCTCGGGGGTGGGGAGTTCGATTAAACTCGCGACGTGACTTGCGATAAAAAAAAGAAAGTGTCAGTATTGTATATCGCGATGTATGGACAACAGTCACCAGCTTCGGTAAAACAGTGTGTTGGGATTTGGGAAATGCAATACGTACCTGATTTCCACGACGTTGAAGGGTTCGATCACGCGCAGCAGGTTTTGCTCTAAAAGCGAATCGCGCAACTCGCCAAGATGCGCGGCGATGATGGGATCGTCCCCGAGCTCGCGTTGGTGCGTCACTAACGTGAGTTGCAGATCCTTCAGTGATCGCTGCTTGTACGCCGCCGCCACCGCCTTCATCGCATCAAGCTCCCCTCCCTGGTGCTTCACCCCGCCCTTCGTCGCGGCCAGGTTCGCGACGTCATCCGCGGAACCGCACATCACCTATTTATGTACAGTGGGCAAACAGTCAGTGGTTAATCACACAGAGGTGGTTAGTACACGTGAAATACGAGTATCGCGGTGCAGGTCGTGGTGGAGGTGGTTCGAGCCCGGAGGAGGGAGAGTGGTAAACGTGGTTCGTGTGACTGGACTCCATACGCCTGATTCGTCAAAAAAAGAAACCTCAACAACGCACAGCCGATACTTCAAAAAAAGAAAAACCTCAAAAACGCACCTTGCACATCAGCATGTACTTCAGCGCGGCTCTTGCTTTTTGGTCATCTTCTAAATTGTTGAGTTGCTCGAAGGCTTCGAAGAAGTATGAGTACGCGGTTTTGTAGTCCTTTTCCTCGGCGTGTAGGATGCCAGACTGGCTGTCGATGACGCACTGCACGCTCGGCGGGACGTAGATCGCGTTTGAGTTGGTGCGCGCCGCGGTGAGCGCCGCTTTCGCTTTTGGCATGTTCCGCAGCGCGTAGTGGATTTTTGATTCCAGCAAGTGGATATCCACCAGCAGAAGCTTGTCATCCAGTTTCTTGACTTCAAAAGACAACCCCCCGATGGTTTTAAGCGCGTCTTGGTACTGCTTCAGCGCGAGTCGCAGCGCGGCCAGCCTGAGTTCCACGCGGTGTCGCAGGAACGTTCGCTTTTCGCTTCGCGCCCAAACCGCCATGTCTTCGCAAACCTCGACTTGAACCAGGTCGCACCCGTGCATCGTGGCGAGCGCGTCGATGACGCCCCGCACGATCTTCGCGGTTTTCGCTTTGGGCACGGCTTTGAACAGGGGCCTCAAGTCAGTGAGCAGGGCCTTCACGGCTTGCGCGTCGTTCGCGGCGGCAAACAACTTGGCCAGACGATCCACCGCCAGTTCCTTGACCTTCACGGTCTCCGCATCGAAGGACTCGGTGCCGAAAATAACATCCCGGTACACCTCGACCGCCTTCGCTGGGTCCGTAGCCTCGATCTCGGCCGCGGAGTCGGACAGCGCCGCGAGCTCGGGGGCGCCCATGGCGAAGTCGGTGAAGTCGATTCGGTTTGGGATCTAGAAAGACAAACTCCCACTTCCCGTTTGAAGTGTGCCGAGATCAGATCTGGCTTCGATCTGACGCCCCTGTGTGAAAGGCTGCTTGTCGCAACGAAAAGCGAGTGAGTCGCCGAGGTATTAGGGTTTAGGGTCCCTTCCGTCCGATCAAACCGCGCTCGCACTGCGAGGCGACGTGCGTTGTGGCGTTGGACCTCATCACAACCGGCGTGACGCGACGTTGCCCACGGCCCACGAAAAACAAAAATCAAAAAAATGTATCGACCGTTTTGGGCTTTTCCCGCGTTCCCCTTTGTATTCTTGTCATCACGCACCCGCGCACGCACGTCTCGCAAATGTCCGAGGAAACACCCCCCGCCGAGGCTCCGGCTGAGGAGCCCCCTGTTGAGGTGCGCTCGCGCGAAACGCCCGCGCGGTGTACCACCCGTCTCCCACTTCGCTCCCCCGTGCCTTCTTTTCTCGCGCTGACGCAGACCCATCCATTGAATGCAGGAGCCCGCCGCGGAGGAGGAGGCCCCCGCTGAAGAGCCCGCTCCCGCCGAGGAGGCCCCTGCTGAAGAGGCTGCCCCCGCGGAGGAGCCCGTTTCCGAGGAGCCCGCTCCAGCTGAGGAGCCCGCCCCGGCGGAAGAAGCGGCACCCGCTGAGGAAGAAGCAGCACCCGCTGAAGAAGCTGCTCCCGCTGAATCCGAGCCCGCGGAGCAGGCCCCATCTCCGGTCAGTGAGGGAACACCACCGAGCGAGCCCACGCCCACCCCCCCATCGCCCTTGGCCTCGCAATCAACAGGCGTCCCCGTGCGCCAGTATCTGGACGAAACCGTGGTTCCCGTGATGCGCGCGGGGTTACGCGAGCTCGTCAAGCAAAGGCCGGAGGATCCATTCGAGTTTTTGGGGAGGTACATCCTGGACCACAAACCGAAATGAAGACGATTGATGACGAATGACGACGGAAGCGAACGAGAGTCGAAGCGAACAATTTGGCACTAACACATATACTACACATCCCGCCACTACTACACATACCACGTACACTACACATCCCGACACTACTACACATACCACGTACACTACACAACCGTCTTTCCTTTCCCTACAACCCTCGTTCGTTGCCGTTTCCCAACACCTGCCGGTCCGGCAACCCGAGGTCGTTCCGTCCAAGCTGCGCGAAGTGGGTTCGGTTCGCGTATTGAAACGGCTCGTATTTCTGTGGTCGTCCATGTGTGTCGCTGATGACTTTTTTGCCCTCGTCGCACCCGTGTTCGGTCTGCAAATCACTCAGCTCACGGGCGTCCACCACGGTGTCGTAGTTCGGGGCGTGGAAAAACACGAGCGACATGCGGTCGGTGTTTTTGTGCGTTTCTTCGTCCACCGCCACGCGGTGCCTGGTGATTGTAAAGAAAAGGTCAAATGTCTTGAGTTATGGGTGTATTGTATGAGCAAACAGTACACTTGTGATGCATGTAGTTGTAACAGTTGTTACGGGCAGTATTGCACTCAAACAGTCATGCAGGGGCGGTAAACATAGGTGCCTGGATTTGGGAAACGCCCGAGGCCGCACCTGGTGCTTCGCCAAACGTCGTTGGTCCAGAACTGCGTTGCGTCGCCCAGGTTGACTTGGGGTTGGTAAGGGAAAGTGGAAAGTGTGAGTCGCGAGTCGGCGAGTGTGGGTGTACTTCGTAGTGTGAGTGAGCAAACAGTCACCCGTAATCGGGCCTCCACAGTGTGTGTCGGATTTGGGAAACGCGCGAGGCCGTACCTAGCAGGGAATTCTTGACGGCGGGAACGTCGACCCAGGTTTCGCCCGCGCCGTCGGGCAACACCTGCAGCCCGCACGGCCCGTGTTCGAAAAGCAAAACCGTTAAATCTGTGGGGTCCGTGTGCGGCTTTACTAATAGTCTTGTTTGGGTATCTTCCGGAGAGGTGCGGGTTTTCTCTTTCTGCGTTCTTTCCGCATCCGCCACAGGCGGATACCGCAGCGCGACTAAATTCGATACGTGTTTTGTCGATTTCGATTCAAAGTAATCGGTGGGCACCCCGAGCGCTTCCGCGAACCCTCGGTGTAGCCGCGCCGTGAACTCGGTACACTCCCTGTAGTACTTTGCGTATTTACGTTCAAAACTAGTAGGCTCACTGGGCCACAGGTTGGGTTCGCCGAAAAACAACTCGGCGCGAGGGTCGCCGTCGGTACCGGCGTAATATTCATCAGTTTTGTCAAAATCCACGGGACCGCAAGAGAACTTCTCGTGCAAGGAACTGGGCCGTACCGCGTTTTCGCACCCCCCGACTGGGATATACCCCTTCTTCGTGTTCGCCACGCGCATTTTCTGTCGCAACGGAAGGTGGAAGAAGCACCGCGAAACAGACAACGCATCGGACAGCACGGTTTCGTCGATGCCGTGGTTGACAACCAGGAAAAAGCCCACATCCTGACACGCGGTGGCGAGCTGGGAAACCACGCGCGCGTGCGCCACGGAATCGGGGCCTTCGAACCCGCCGAAGTCGATCGTGGGAACGAGAACCGGTCCGGACATCGGATCACGAAAACCAAAACCTCCACCACCGCGCGACGCGAATGCGAGCTCCAGATGGGGAGGGAGTACGAGTCGCCGTGAATGCGAAATACGGTCGCACAAAATTTTGGACTCGTCTCGAGACACTCGACGGTTTGAAAAAATGGTGATCAAAACAACACGTTGCGTCCTCTGTCCCCACCGGAGCATGTGCCACTCTAAAAAGCCCATCACTCTCCACGCACAAACACTAAGTCTGTTGTTTAACGCCTGTCCGTCTTCCCGATCCCCCGTTTCCCCGAAAAAAGGTGCTTGGGCATCTTCGTGATGATCGTCCGGTCCGCTTCGCCGATTTTCGCGTACTTGTTCCGCTTGCGCTGCGCCAGATCCGCCATCTTCTGCGCGCGCATGCGCTCGTCGTCGTTCTTGAGACCGGCGCCGGGGGATTTGTCCGCCCTGTCGGAACGCCTGGCGACGGAAACCGAACGACTCTTGCTGCTGTGTTTCCTGGGCTTGTCGTCGTCGGCCGCGCCGTCCGCCATGTCCTCGTCCAGGGCTTCGCTGCGACTGCGCTTGCGCAGGCGGCCTTCCCGCGCCACGGATTTGTCCCGGGCGCGCGCGATCGCGGCGCTCGGGTCGATACCCATCGCCCCGAGGCTCTCCTTCATCCGTTGCGTCGTCGCCCGCTTCGCCGGATCCGCGTGCGATGCGCTGACCGTCCGCGGTAACGTAGGGGCGTTGTTCCCCGCGCCTTTCTTCCTCCGGTGCGTTTCCACCAGCTCGGTGCGCCGCGACCGGACCTGTTTCAACAACGCCTTTTCGTCATCGTCCATATCCGGCTCTATTTCCATGTCCTCCTCCGCCTTTTCCAACAACCACTTCTCCTCCAGCTCGTCCTCCTCGCGCTCCAGCTCCGCAAGCCTCGCGTCGATTTCGGGGTCGATGAAATCCGCGACGTTCTTGCCGTTGAAAATCTCCGGCATCACGTCGTAGCGCCAGGATTCGTCCTCCAGCTGGTAGTCTTTTCGCAAATCCGCGCTGTACACCCCGGCGCCGCCGTTCAGGTCCTGCATTTCCTTTTCCGTGACGATTTTCAAACTACCGTCCTGTTTCTTCAACCGGTTCAACGCAACGGAATGGGGAATCACAGCCGGTCGCGAAAGCGCATCACGCGGCTTGGGGTTCGCCACGTGAAGCCGGTTCAACACTTCGCCCGCCCTTCGCGACGCGAGCTTCTGTTCCACCCGAGCGGCGAGGAGCTTGTCGCAGCACACCTGTTTCACCAAAGCCACGCCTTCTTCGTTCAGGGTGCTCATGCAAGGCAGCTCGTCTTCGTCGTCGCCGTCCATGCGCAGGCTCGCGGGCCCCCTGGCGGCGTCGCGCATGCCGTTGATAAGCGCCATCTCCGCCGGCTTGAGCTCCGCCAGCGTTCGCACGTCTGTTTTGTTCACCGCCACCACCAGCGGTTTGTTCGCGAACAAAGGTTTGATGCTGTGGAACAGCTCGGACTGTTGCTTAATCGTGTACCCGCACTGCTCCGAGGCGTCCACGATGTACAGCACCACCGCTCGTAGGTGCGCCATCGCGGTGATGGATTGCATTTCAATCGTGTTCCTCTCTTCAAGCGGGCGGTCCAGAATCCCGGGCGTATCAAGAACCTGCCACCGCAGGTACTTGTAATCCGTGTGCCCGACGTAGATTGATTTGGTGGTGAACGCGTAGGGCTGTACCTCGACGTCCGCTCTGGTGACTTTGTTCATAAAGGAGCTCTTCCCAACGTTGGGGTACCCGCACACCAAAATCGTGCGCGTGTTCGGGTCGATGGACGGCAAACGGCTCATGTGCTGCCTGAGATTGGTAAAAAGAAGTGTCAGTCTTG
>TARA_B110000240_G_scaffold194842_1_pt1 | contig 14042 bp, 6 predicted proteins | sample TARA_B110000240 | Tara Oceans TARA_B110000240 (sample SAMEA4397611) | marine metagenome | biome: Polar Biome; feature: [DCM] deep chlorophyll maximum layer (ENVO:01000326); material: water (ENVO:00002006), including particulate matter (ENVO:01000060) such as... | depth 17 m | reverse complement strand
ACCCTTTCCTCCAGTTACACCTTTAAGTCCAGTTATACCCTTTCCTCCTTGGGCACCTGTCGTTCCCTTTCCTCCAGTTACACCTTTAGGACCTTGTCCTCCAGTTACACCTTTAAATCCGGATTTACCCTTCGGTCCGGTTACACCTTTAGGACCTTGCCCTCCAGTTCCTCCTTTATTACCTACAGGGCCTGTTGCACCTTTCGGACCAACATTACCTAAATTACCTTTTGTACCGGTAGCTCCATGAGTACCACCTGGACCGGTTGCACCGAGTTCACCTTGCGGACCTACTTTACCTTTTTCACCTTGTCCACCTTGTCCACCTTTTACTCCTTTATTACCTACAGGTCCAGTTCCACCAGTTGGTCCAGTAATACCTTGGAATCCTTGAGCACCTCCAGCGCCTGTTGCTCCAGTCGTACCTTTTAGTCCAGTTGCACCACCATCACCTTTTGCTCCTGTGGTTCCGTCAATACCTGTTGCTCCTGTTGCTCCAAGAATTCCTTTTACACCTTTAGTACCTTGTCCACCTCGTACACCAGCTTCACCCTTTGGTCCAGTATTACCAAGAACACCTTTAGTCCCCTTTGGTCCAGTACCTCCACCAGATCCAAAGCTACCTTTTACACCTTGTGGTCCCTGGTTACCCTGGGCACCAACATTAGTAAATGCTGTTAAATAAGCTATTGAACTAGGAGTTGAAGCCGTAACCTCTTCCAATCTAGGATATGCGAATAATAATTCTGTACCAACACTATTAGCATAGTAATGATATGTTCTATGTCTAAGTGATGTAGTTGTAGTTTGCATCACAGCATCACCACTTAAGTTACATCCATTAGTTTCAAATACTTGGCCGTTTTGAGCAACTGTATATACACCGGTTTGTGCATGTCTAGAAGTAGCACCAGTTCCAGAAGGAAATACATGACCTACTACTAAATGCCATACATCTTTTGTATAACCACTAACACCACGACATTCAAAATAAGGATTGCATTGTTCTGTAGCACCGTCACCTCGTAAAACGCAAGCTCCACCTCCATTTGTTCCTAAATAGAATGTTCCGTTTGCTTGGTCTGAAGTTCTTTTTACCCATACGCTAATTCTATATAGTTTAGTATGATCTACAGTTTGCCATGAACTATTCCATCCACCATCACCATTGCTACCTTGATCCTGTGCTAGGGTTTTCCATAATACAGTATTTTCACCATAAGGTCCCTCTCCTTCAATTAGAAGGTTTTCATTTGTAGAACCATTGCGCGAAAATCCAGTAGCTGAAGTACCACCTACAGCCCATGTTGAATAATCAAGCATGTTAGGGTTATCAATACCTAAAATTCCTTTTAAACCTTTTTCACCTAAAGGTCCTTGTGCTCCTTGAGAACCTGTATCACCTAAACCGCCTTTGGCGCCAGTTTTACCCTTAGGGCCTTGATCTCCAGTTCCACCTGCAGATGCAACTGCAGTAAGACCTTTTGCTCCTTGAGCTCCTTGGAAACCTGTAGCACCTGTTGGTCCAGTTGTTGTATCACCTTGTCCACCTTGTCCACCTTTATTACCATCTGCACCGGTGATACCGATCACACCTTGTGACCCTGTTCTACCGGTAGTTCCTTTTGCACCAATTTCACCTGTGCCACCAGTTCCTCCGGTTGCACCTACTATTCCAGTTCCACCTTGAGCTCCGGCCGTTCCATCAGAACCTGTTTTACCATCTTTACCGGTTTCACCAATTTGACCCTTTTGGCCTTTTGCACCTCGACCGCCTGTACTGCCTAATATTCCTTTATTACCTACAAGACCATCATTACCTAAATCACCTAAATCACCTTGGTTTCCAGTAGATCCTTTTAATCCAATATCACCGCCTGTTCCAGTTTTACCCTGTGGGCCTTGGCCACCTAATATTCCTTTATTACCTGCAGGGCCTTGTAAACCTTGAACACCTTTAGTACCCTTTCCTCCAGTTACACCTTTAGGACCTGTTGCTCCGCCGGTACCCTGTTCGCCACCAATCCCATTGTTACCTTGAGCACCTTGGAAACCTAATTTACCTTGTTCGCCTATTGGGCCCATTGAACCCTTTTGACCTAAAATACCATCAGTACCATCTGTACCTTGTACACCTTGTCCACCTTTTACTCCTTTATTACCTGCAGGTCCTTGTACGCCTTGTCCACCTTGTGGTCCTAATAAACCTTTAACACCTTGATCTCCTTTATTACCACCTTTACCTATTGCACCTTTTGCTCCTGTAACACCTTGTTCACCTTGTGAACCCTTTGCGCCAGTTTCACCTGTATCACCAAGACCTCTATGCACCCCAGTTAAGCCGGTTGTCCCTGTTTTACCAGTTGGACCGGTTACACCTTTTAGACCAGTAATACCTTTTGCACCAGTACTGCCATCAGGTCCCGCTGGACCTTGTCTACCGCCTAAACCATCTTCACCTTGGAAACCTATTACACCTTGTGGACCTATTAGACCTTGAGCACCCACGAGCCCATCCCCACCGGTTTTACCTTGTGAGCCTTCGTCGCCTATTAAACCTTTTTCACCTTGATTACCTACTCTACCTTTTGGGCCGTCGTCGCCTATTAAACCAAATATACCTTTTTCACCCTGATCTCCTGTAATACCTTTTAGACCATTATTACCTGGAGTACCTACATCACCTTTTTCACCGCGACTACCTATATCGCCAGTCGCTCCTTTTAGACCGTCACCACCTGCAGCTCCAGTTCCTCCAGCACTTCCAGTTCCCCCTGGGCTTCCTAAACCACCTTTAATACCTTTTAGTCCCTTTTCACCTTCATCACCATCTGCACCTGTTGCGCCATCAGCACCACCACCGCCGGTTTTACCCTGTGTACCTTGGTTACCACCAGCCCCAATTAATCCATCAGAACCTGAAGAACCTTTTGCACCTTTGTCACCTGTTATACCATCAGTAGGCTTGGCTATATGCTCCCATTCTAGAGTAGTGAGGTTATATGCTAGATAATCGCCGTTTGCTGGCGTACCTCCCTGTATCTCTTTTATCTGTTTTAGTTTTAGTCTAGACATATTATTATGAAGGGCTATTTAATTGAGTTTCAATGTTAGTTAACTTAGTATCTAAATCTTTTATTGCTTCTACTAATACTGCAGACAAGTGAGTATAATCAACTCCTAAATAATCAGCGTCATTATATAATAAACCTACTAACTCTGGTAATACTAATTGTACTTCTTGTGCAATTACACCTATTTGTGGAGCAGTTGATGTATATCCTAACGAATTAGCTATTTCATTATTATTCCAAACAACTCCTCTTAATGTTTTAATTTTCTCTAGTGCATTTTCCACAGGTCCGTCAACATCTTTTAATCTGCTATCCGAGAAGCCTTGTGGACCTGTTGGTCCTGTGGGACCCGTTTGACCTTTTTGCCCTTTAGCACCAGAACCACCTTGTGCTCCAGTCTTACCTTGTGGACCCATTGTTCCTTGCGGTCCGGTTGCTCCATTTGGACCAGTTGCACCAGTTGCTCCATTTGAACCAGCTGAACCAGTTGCACCTTTTGCTCCTTGTGGGCCAGTTGAGCCGTTATTTCCTTTTGCCCCTGTCGGTCCTGTCGGTCCAGCTGGGCCTGTTGAGCCGGTTGGACCTGTAGATCCAGTATTTCCTTTATTACCTGTTGGTCCAGGGGCGCCTTTCGGTCCAGTTGCTCCATTTGATCCAGAACCACCTTGTGCACCTTGAGCACCTTTTGCACCATTATTACCATTTGTACCGGCTGGGCCTGTAGGTCCTTGTCCTCCAGTTGCACCAACTACACCTTGAGCACCGGTTCCACCTTGAGCACCGGTTCCACCTTGAGCACCTCCAACACCTGTTCCTCCAGTTGCGCCTTTTGCACCTGTGGAACCCTGTGGGCCGGTTCCACCCTGTGGACCTGTAGTTCCGGTAACACCTCGTGCGCCTCCGGCACCTTGAGGTCCAGTTGCGCCGCCACCACCCTGTGGGCCGGTTGCACCAACACCACCTTGAGCGCCTCCGCCACCTTGAGCGCCGGTTGCACCTTTTTGACCTGTTATACCTATTATACCTTGTGGGCCAGTTGCGCCTTTTGCACCTTGGGCACCTCCACCACCTTGAGGGCCAGTTGCTCCTGTTGCACCAGTTCCACCTTGAGCACCACCGGAGCCTTGAGCACCAGTTGCACCTTTTATACCGGCTGCACCAACGTCACCTTGCGGGCCAGTTGCACCACCGCCACCTTGAGCGCCACCGCCACCTTGAGCGCCTGTTGCACCTTTTGCACCGGTTGCACCAGCAAGTCCAGTTGCACCTCCGCCACCTTGCGGGCCAGTTGCACCAACACCACCTTGAGCACCACCGGAGCCTTGAGCACCAGTTGCACCTTGCGGGCCAGTTGCTCCAACACCACCTTGAGCGCCACCGCCACCTTGCGGGCCAGTTGCACCGCCACCACCTTGAGCACCTATTTCTCCAGTTGCACCGCCACCACCTTGTAGACCAGTTGCTCCAGTACCACCTTGTGGACCCGTTGCTCCAGTACCACCTTGTGGACCTGTTACACCTTGTAAACCAGATGCACCTGTATTACCTTTTTGACCAGTTGCTCCTTGCGGTCCAATTGGACCTTGAACTCCTAGAGTACCTATTACACCTTTTTGACCAGTAGCTCCACCAGCTCCAGTATTACCCTGCGCTCCTTGTGGACCTGTATTTCCGGTAACACCTTGAGCACCTTGAGCTCCTTGTGGGCCTTTTGCACCGCCACCGCCTTGGCTACCGGTTACACCTTTTTGACCAGTTGGTCCAGTAGGTCCAGTTGGACCTTGACCTCCAAGTTGTCCTTTTTGACCAGTACCACCCTGGAAACCAGTAGGTCCCGTAACACCTTGAGCACCTTGAGCTCCTGTTGAACCACCAGCACCTTGTAAACCATTTGCACCTGTTACACCCTTCAGTCCAATATCACCTTGTAGACCTTGTGGGCCAGTCGCACCTTGTGGGCCTTTTGCACCACCGGCACCCTGAGGGCCTGTATTGCCCTGAGGTCCCATACTTCCTGTTATACCTTTTTGACCTTTTTCACCTGCACCACCACTACTTCCACTTCCACCAGTATTACCTTTTGCACCAGTAGTTGCTGCACCAGTACCACCTTGTGCACCTTTTTGGCCAGTCGGTCCTTGAGGACCTGTGACCGATATACCTATTACACCCTTTTGACCAGTACCGCCACTATTTCCTTGAGGACCGGTAACACCTATTGGACCTGTAAGTCCAGTATCACCTGCTCCACCGGTATTACCTTGAGGGCCTTTTGGGCCAGTTGCACCTACATTACCCTTTGCACCAGTCGGTCCATCTGTACCATTAATACCATTAAGACCAGCCGTACCTTGGCCTCCTATTTCACCTTTTTGACCTTTGTAACCAACAGGTCCTGTTGTACCCTTTTGACCAGTACCACCCTGGGCTCCTTGCGGGCCTTGGAATCCTTGACTACCTGTAGGCCCCTGAGCTCCTTGTAAACCTTGGAAACCAGTTCCACCCTTTAGTCCAATTACACCTTGCGGGCCAGTTGCTCCAACACCACCTTGATTACCCTGAGGTCCAGTTGCTCCTGTTTCACCTTGAGCACCTTGAGCTCCATTTCCACCTTGTGAACCAGTTCCACCCTTTTGACCTAGCGTACCTTTTAGACCAATAACACCCTGGGCACCGGTTACACCAATTGGCCCTTGAGGACCTTGTGCGCCGGTTGAGCCGGTTGCTCCTTTAGTACCATCGATACCATTATTACCTATTTCACCCTTTTGACCTGCGCCACCTTGAGAGCCTTGTGAACCTATATTACCCTGTGGTCCAGTTGCTCCTTGAGCACCTCCAGCGCCAGTTCCACCTTTAGAACCTGTATCACCTTTAGAACCACCAGCACCTGTTGTCCCTATTTCGCCCTTTGAGCCAGTTGCACCCTGTATACCCTGAGCACCTTTATCACCAGTTGCTCCTTTAGTACCAGCTGTACCAGGCGCGCCTAAATCGCCATCAACACCTTGAGCACCAGTTCCGCCTTGTGGACCTGTTACACCTTTATTACCAAGTGCACCAGCTGCTCCCTTTACTCCTATAATTCCATCACTACCTTGTATACCTTGATTACCTTGTGGGCCAACTATACCCTTTATACCTTTATCACCAGTACCACCATCACCACCTATTTCACCTTTTTGACCTTTAGGGCCAGTTTGGCCTTGAGGACCCAATGGCCCATTAATACCTTTTTGACCTTGGCCTCCTTGTGGGCCTTTTGCTCCTACACCACCGTCTTTACCAGAAGCTCCATCTTCACCTTGGGAACCTTTTAGACCTTGTGGACCTTTTGCACCAGTAGTACCATCGACACCATCTGCTCCAGTTGCACCTTTTAGACCCGTATTACCCCAAGGTCCCTTTGCGCCCTTTTCGCCGGTAATTCCTTGTGTTCCAACTTCACCTTTAGTACCTTCAGTTCCCTTTGCACCAGTATCACCTTTTGCACCAAGTATACCAACTTCACCTTTTGCACCTTTTGCACCAGGTGTACCATTTCCACCGGGGGAACCAGCTGAACCAGTTGCACCTTTTGCTCCATCTAATGGGGCTGCTTGGTTTTCCCAAACTTCACTACTGGAATTGTATTCTAAGAAATCACCATTAGCTAGGTTAGTTACTAGTATTTCTTGTATTTGTTTTAATCTTAGTCTAGACATTAAATACGTTTGTATTTTTATTATAGTTTTGCGTTAAAGTATATATCAAGTTTCTTTTAAACGAACACCTAATTATGCAATGAAATTAACTTTACCTATTGTTTAATTATTTTATTATTTTCGTTATTTACTTTCCCGGAAACTCCTAAGGATTTTGTAAAGTGTATTAAATCTTTTTCATGCTGCAATATGTTAAATCCATAGTATATTGATGATTCAATATCAATTACCTTAGAATGCTCATTATATTGCTTTAACATATATTTATATGTATTCTTCCAAAGCTCTTTAAACTTATCAAAAGTACTACCTTTAAAGCCCCACATGATAGATACAAAGTTGATAGATTTATCATCTCGTACTGCTTGTGGTTTAAACGTTATTGGGCCTTTAAATGTTTTAATATCGAAATTATCATTTAAAAAGTATCTCCCGGACAATTTAAAAACATTTTCGTAAATAGATAAATCGTGAGTTTCCAGTATATGATTAATGGCCCATGTTTCTGTCATGTTTTTTATATAACCCAGATCTAGCCAAGCAATCAGCTCTTCTTGTGTTTTACCATCTATTTTATATAACCCTGCCATTTTAATAGCAACCTTGGTAGAATCTATCGAAACTTGCTTTACATGCGGGTGATTATTTAACCAAACAAATTGTACGTTTTCCGGAAAATATCCATCTAAGAATTGGCGGGGCATTACATCAGCTCCCATATCAACCAATATAATATGTGCATTTTTTATCCTAGCATTTATACTATCTATAGTATGTAGGGTAGATAGCCATCTATCTATTGTAGCACTAGAATCTGTCCTAGTCTGCATAGCAGATGTTACTATAAAACAATTTTTATTTAATAATCCCATAAGTTTAAATAATGGCATCTAACATAATATGGACTTGTCATTATCATGCCAGGTCCCGTAGATCTCATTTTTTTTGAGAAAGAAACATCCGGACGGAGCCCCGTAATAGTATCTCCTCCTGTTACAGAATCTTGCCATCTAGTATTTATATTAGATTTATGTACATAATTAAAAGCATAACTCCCTGTTTTTTTATCATAATCTCTTATTCCAGTATCTATCCATTTATTATTTAATCCTTTTATTTTTATAGGATTGTTATATGTAACATATTCATTGAACCCATGTGTGCCGTCTTTGTAATTTGGATCATTTATTAATTTTTCTATTTTAATATTATCATACCACCTTGAATTTACAGCCCATTGGAAATTAATAGTAGGTTGTGCGTTTTCATTAATAGCCCAGTTCTTTTTAATTTGCTCGCATGCGTTTGGTAATAAAAAGTCATCTGAATCTAAATATGTGGTCAATGTAGTATCAACTAATTGCCTGGCTAATTGCCTAGGCCCTACTCTATGATATAATGAAAGAGGGCCATCATATTCCTCATACATTTTAGGTGATGTTTTTTCAATAAAAACATATTTGATTTGTTTATACTTTTCAAAATGCTTAAAATAAAGATCATGTGTTATATGACATCCATCATTTGCTATAATTAACGTAGAGTCAGGCTCCTTCATATCTAGGAATGATTTAACCGCTCTTTTAAACTTTTTAATAGAATTGCTTGGTGCATTTACATAATCACCCAGATACACCTGCATGATCCAGCTTATAGTATGACTCATTATTTATATACATTTGTTTTCCAATCATAATCATACTTTAAAGTAGAGTCATGTTTAAACAAGTTGCCAATTAAAATCTGGTATGTGCTTATTAGATCGTCATTATACACTGTATATCTTTCTAAAACCTCTTCGTTTTTTGCGTTATATGCATCTATATTGTTGTCATGATTTTCCAATACCCATTTTAATTGATCAGCCCCTTTACCTATATTAAAATCAGGATAATAATAACCAGCATCTTTTATCATATCAGCATTGTGTATTAAAGGGAACTGTAAATACATAGCATCTAAATATGAATAATTTAATGGATTTTCCCACTGATGTGAAATTACTATATCTGCATGGTTCGCTAAAATAGTATGCACAGGTACTCTACCTGCACAATGTATCATATTTTTTATCATGCTAGTGTTATTCATCATAGAGCTCCACCCCTTTTGTTTTGATAAAGATGTCCCAGATATTAAATTAGTTGTTTTAAAATCGATATCATATTTTACATAAGCATCTTCTATAATTAAAAGTGGAATCGTTGAATATTTAACAACATTCATATTAGGCTCCATTACACATAATTGTTTTTCCGATGATGGCTTAGCTTGATATACCGGAACTGCAGCGTCCTGGCTATAGAATTTTTCAACTTCATCAATAAACATAGGATCCCATACAAACGGAACCGGTTTAACCTTATCAGCATCTAAGTTCATTAATACTCTATAGTATTCATGGTTTTGATATCCTTGCTGTGGAACATACCAGCATTCGTCTACCCATCCATCATATTTCCATAACGTCTCCTCTGTCTTTTCATTGAAGAGGTTTCTCTCCATATCTATGACATAGTTATTACCACACATATATTTTATTACTTTCTTATTAGGATTTCCGACAGTACCTTTAAATTTCTTTACGGAGGGTATCCTAAGAGTCACGCCTAACATAATTAATACATCTAACTTTTCAAGTTCAGTATTTATTTTATGGATAGGAAACTTTTTAGAATCCCAAATTAATTTGTCATCAGCAATTTTACCGGATTTATCTGCTTCTACTTTATTATTACAGTCTATTAGAGTTACTCTATGCCCTGCCTTTTCTAAAGCATTCATTAAGAATATAGCATTTTGTTTAATACCATTAATCCACATGCTCTCGTTATCAGAATTAAGTCCTATTGTAATTCCAATATATTTATTATGTTCTTTTATAGATGCCATCTTATGTTTATTATTTTGTATGGATTATATATCCGGCAAATAAAAAAGGGTCCCCGAAGGGACCCTTTAAAATTATCTAATATTTAATTAGATGTTTAATTACATAGGTTTAAATTATGCTCTTACTCCGACAACATGAATGTGATCGTTAGCTTCTAAATCATAACCTAACTGAGCCATAGTAAAGGTCTGTCCATTTGCTGTAGAATAACCTTCAGCAGTTCCAACAGGAGCTGCACCGAATTCTTCTCCAGTTAATACAGTAATCCCAACTGGATGAACTTCTAATCCATTAACGAATACTAGTAAATCATCACTAGAAGAGAATCTTACCGCAGTTACAACTCTAAATGAAGTCGTAGACGTTGGTTCACCACCTTGTTTAATGTACGTGTTAGCACCGGCATTTGCAGCAGCTAAAGTTTCTAATGAATCGATAGACGCATCAATTACTACATCAGCAGCTTGTAATGCATCGATAGAAGCATCAATTACTACATCAGCAGCTTCTAAAGCATCGATAGAAGCATCTTGTACTACTTGTCCACTTTGTAAAGCAGCTATCTGTTGGTTATGAGCACCATCAGCAACTTGCAAAGCATCAATAGACGCATCTTGTACTACATTCAAAGAAGCAGCAGCAGTTGCTAAAGCTTCTAAAGCATCAATAGATAGGTTTTGAGCAGCATCCATATTAGTACCAGTAGTAGCTAAAGCTTCTAAAGCATCGATAGAAGCATCTTGAACTACATTAATAGAAGCAGCAGCAGTTGCTAAAACTTCTAATGAATCGATAGACGCATCACTTACTACATCAGCAGCTTCTAATGCATTAACAGAAGCATTATTAGATAAGATGTATGCAGCGATAGCATTATCGTTTACAGTATCAATACCTTCTACGAAAGTTACTAACTCAGCAAAAGTATCTTTATCAGTAGTAGATAAATTTAACATTGCAGCTATTGCAGCATCATTCGCAGCAACAGAAGTAGCGGTATTAACCGTTACAGTTTCTAAAGCATCAATAGATAAATTTTGAGCAGCATCCATATTAGTACCAACAGTAGCTAAAGCTTCTAAATCATCAATATCAGAATCTTGAACTGTATTGATAGAAGCGGCAGCAATTGCTAAAACTTCTAAAGCATCGATAGAAGCATCTTGTACTACTTGTTCACTTTGTAAATAAGCTATCTGTTGGTTATGTGTACCATCAGTAACTTGTAAAGCATCAATAGAAGCATCTTGTACTACATTCAAAGAAGCAGCAGCCGTCGCTAACACTTCTAAAGCATCAATAGATAAATTTTGCGCAGCATCCATATTAGTACCAGTAGTAGCTAAAGCTTCTAAAGCATCGATAGAAGCATCTTGAACTACTTGTGTAGATTCTAATGCAGTGATATCACCAGCGTTAGTTGCTATTGAAGTAGTATTGTTACCAATATTCGTTGCGTTAGTTGCTATTGAACTTGCATTGTTTGCGATCGAAACCGCACCTTGATCGACGTCATTGTCGATTAAGTTTTGTACAGCGGTTGTGAAATCGCTGATTTGTTTGACTTTTAATCTTGCCATAATTGTTTATGTTGTTTATTTAGGCCTAAAGAGACGTTAGTGTCTCCTCTTGTTATTTATCAAAACTTATCTCATAAGTTACTCGATCTGCGCTAAATCTGCGCATTAAATAAAAAATATTAACATGATATAATGTTTAATATTATTAAGCCTAAAAAAGGACCATAAGGTCCTTTTTTAGTTGTAAAATTATATTTATTTATTATATTAATCTAGGCTAGACTTCTCGTATGATATATCAATATCATCGGTTGCTTCTAATTCATATCCTGCTATTGAGCCATCCCAATAAAGAGTATCACCGGCGGAGATATCCGCTATTAATCTTGGCGTTGTTCCTCCATCAGAAGAGAAATAACAATCTTCGGATAATGTGCCATCACCTAAATTAACTGCTATGCCATTTACTTTAATAGTTACCGCACTATCAGAATAAGGTGTGTATGTTATTGTAACTCCTGTTGTCTTGCTTACAGCTGATGTTACTAAGGATGCTTGGTTTAAATCCGATGTTGTTTCAACGCCAGTTTCGTTAACACCTCCACCACCTTCAGCTTCAATCATTAATAAGTAAGGTATTCTTCCACCATAAGAAGATACTACACCTGCTTGATTTAGATAACCACCATCTACCGGAGAACCTGTTAATTCGATTGCTCCACCTGAAGTTCTAGTTAATGTTAACGTAGAAGCTCCTAAATTCGCAGAAAGAGTTAAACCTGTAACACCGGTGTTACCAACTATATTTGAACCAAATTCATCAGCATGTATATTTGCTAAAGTAATTCCAGTTGCAGAACCAGTTGTTGTAATCGTAATCATACCAGTACCATGTGCTTGTGAAGTATAACTTGTAGCTACTAAATCCAAACTATTATTAGTAATAGCTGTTTGAATTTCTTGTAATACAACATCCCATGTTACAGCGTCATATCCGTATTGAGCAAAGTTTGGATTATTAAAAGTTACAGTAGCCGTAGAGTTACCATCACTTATTGTAATCTCTGGAAAGTTCCCACTTGCAGGAGCTGAACCAGTTAAGTTAGTATAAATTAAAATATCACCATAACCAGCTCCTCCGTCTGCACCACCGCCACCGTATGCAATAGTATTACCTTCTGCATTTACTTCTCCTGGTGCCTGTGTAATAGAAGCACTAACATTAGTATTAGAAGTATGTCCATTAAATAAAGCCGCCATAGCTGCTGCGTCTGCAGGGATGCTATCACCATTAGGTCCATTAAAAACAGTTATACCATTAAGTATAACTGTATCACCTACCCCTGGTTGATTTGCCGATGTTATATTAGCAGTATTTGCGATTGCACTATTTAAGTGCATAAATACCTGTTTGCCACCAGCTGTTGTAGTGACATCACCGCTACCATCTTGTTTAGTGTAATATGTCCCACCTGGAGTACCTGTTAATTCTTCTGGTTGTGCATACTTTCTAAGTATATCATTAAATGGTTTAATAAAAATATCTTTTCCGGCTCTGTATGTGTCTACAATAACTCCAAGTTTTGTGCTTGAAGATCCGGCAGTTCCGTATTTTACTAAATTACCTGCAGCATCTATAGCTACAATTTCACCTTTAGCTAAATTAGTATTGCTTGCATGTTGAAATCTTACCCTATCATCCCTTTCGTTTAAACTAAATCTTGAATTTACTTTTTGAAGAGCTTCTACTTGAAATGGAGATCCGGCAAATACAGGCTCTCCCTCAGGATTAAGACCAAATATCTTGATCTGCTGCTCGTTTGACATTGAGTTCTGAGAATTAAGTCTAAATGACATCATATCAATATCTTCACATACACAAGTAATACTACTTGATGATTTAGCAGATACTGAATTAATTCTTAAGATTGTATTACCAGAAGTGTTTGCAATAAACATACCAGCTGAAAGGTCTAGACCATTATATCTGTTTGATTGTCTGGTACTTGCATCTGAATGCACCTGCTCTTGGATATCTTTAATGACAATCTCATAAGTTAAATATTGTGATGCTAATCCTAAACCATCGGATTCACCATATAAGGCTTCCCCATTGAAAGATTGAATTGCTGCACGTAAAGTTAATGGCGTTAATGACATATTATATCTTCTTTTATTTTAATATAGGGGAGGCCGAAACCTCCCCTGAGTTTTATTGTTTATTAGAATTGGAATACAATGTAAACGTGAGCTTCCTTAAACTGAGGTGGAATGTTATCTCTTACGTAATCTAAGTTATCAATAGAACAGTCAATCTTAAATGTAACCGAACTGAAACTAGAGAATAAATTAGAGCCATAGTCATTACCGGTAATGTTACTCATTGTTGGACCAGTAATTTCGTGAGCTAAGTTATCACCTGCTGTATTTAAAGCAGTAATTTTGTATTTGTCATTCTTCATATCTGCTGCATAAACAACTACACTTGAAGGAGCGTATCCTTCATTTGTAAATTGGAAATTAGCAAATTTCTCACCATTAGTACCTGTTGACTGTGTGGTTGTAATACCTGAAGTCGTATATGTTCCATTTGCAGCAGGATCGACCATAGTAATACTTGTAATAGCTTCGGCTGAGTTAAACTGTAGAAGCGCTAAGTACTTAGTACCACCGCCGGCTCCAGTATCTCCTTTATTACCAGTTCCAACTTCACCTTTAGTTCCATCATCACCTTTATCACCTGTTGGTCCAGGAACCGTAGAAACCGCACCAACTTCACCTTTATCACCAATATTACCTTGTGGTCCAGTTTCACCTTTATCACCCTGCGGGCCTGTATTACCAATAGTAC
>TARA_B110000240_G_scaffold12998_1_pt1 | contig 14067 bp, 9 predicted proteins | sample TARA_B110000240 | Tara Oceans TARA_B110000240 (sample SAMEA4397611) | marine metagenome | biome: Polar Biome; feature: [DCM] deep chlorophyll maximum layer (ENVO:01000326); material: water (ENVO:00002006), including particulate matter (ENVO:01000060) such as... | depth 17 m | reverse complement strand
GCGCAACGAGATGCGCGCGAGGGCGCCAAACAAACGTCGCGGCGACACGACGAGCACTTGGACGACACGCGATCGTCATCCGGAGGCTCATCCGGGTCGGTTATAACCGCGGTGAAACCGGCGCCGAAGATGCCACCCAAGCCGGTGATCGTCACGCGCAAGGAATGGATCGACGACGACATCAAGCTTCACGAAGGCGCGATGGGCGCAGCTGGTGCGTCCCGCGGCGTGGCGGGAGGTTCCGTAGATCGCATTTGCGGCGCGGAACCTGGAGCCACGAAATCGCTTATGCACCGGTACAACACCGGCTCAGATTTGCTTCCCGGGTGCAGGGCGGATGGCGAAGCCGGTCTGGTCGCGATGGCGGTGTGGTTCCGATTCATGGCGCTGCGGCAGCTAGTGTGGAACAACGACTACAACGTCAAGCCGAGGGAAATTTCCGCGGCGCAGTTGAAGTGCACGGAACAGCTCGCCAGGGTTCACCGCGACGACGGGAGTTTACGCGACGTCACACGGCTAATAATGGCCACCATCGGCCGAGGCGGCGACGGCGACGTCGGCCAGCGAATCAGGGACGAAATCCTCGCCATCCAACAAACCAACCGGTGCAAGGGCGGGATGATGGAGGAGTGGCACCAGAAACTTCACAACAACACGTCGCCGGATGACGTCCCGATTTGCGAAGCGTTGTTGAAATTCATCGCCGCGGATTGCGACATGGGTGCTTATTGGGATCACCTGCATTCCAACGGCATCGACGCCAAACGCATGGCTTCGTACGACCGAAAGATTTGCTCCGAACCGTCGTTCGTGCGCGACCAGTACGAGGGGTTAACTCGGGATTTGAAGGAGTATCTGCGAACGCTAAAGGCGGTGCACTCGGGTGCGGATTTGGACTCCGCCGCGGAAAACGTGCTAGGGTACCACCAGGACAAGTGCAAGGGCAAGGAAATCAACGTCCCACCGATTACGGAAGTCGCGACACCGCGGATGCGGGAGCTTCTTCACAGCGCGCGAGGTTTCCGAGACGTGAACGAACCCCTGCACTCGTTGGAAGCCATGCTTGAAGCACGGCGCGAGCTCTGGGCGTGGACCCGGCCGGGCGGTAGTGACAACGGCAGGTTGAAGGATATCATCTATCTCGACCTCGCTCTCGAGTCCGCGGTACGGCAGGTGGTGGAAGGATCGATGGGCGGCATGTCGAGCAGGGCCCCGGTGGACGTTTTGAAAATCACCGGCCTCGCGCTGGAGAACCTGGCGCTCTCCACGGGCGGCAACGACGAGCTCGTGATTTGCCTTAGGGAGTGGACGGGCATCGTGGCAACCGCGATGCGGGGAGGGAACGACTGGGCGCTGCACGCCAAGGCGATCACGGACCGGGTGCAGAACGCCTTGGGTGATTGCAGCGGGCGGTACATCGGGGCGCTGCAGGCCACCGCTAACGAGATGGGCGGCAAACTCGGCGTGGACGGACACGTGTTGGATATCTTCTCCGAGGAGATCGTGCGCGGCACCGCGGCGGCGCCGTTGTCGCAGATGCTACGAGCGCTAGACCCGGTGCTCCGGGAAATGGCGCACATGGGCGCGTGGAACATCATCTCCCCCGTTTGCGCGACCGGTGTGGTGGAGGTGGTTGACGACTTGAAGGGTATCCAAACCAAAGTGTTTGGAGTCCCCACGGTGTTGATCGTGTCCAGAGTCGGCGGCGAAGAAGACATCCCCCAAGGCGTGGTGGGCGTTATTACCCCCGATATGCCTGATATTCTCTCGCACGTCTCCGTGCGCGCCAGGAACGAGGGGTGTCTTTTCGCAACCGTGTTCGACGCGGGGAAGCTCGACGAGATGCAAAAAATGGCGGGGCAAGCCGTGCGGTGCACGCCTAGCCCCAGCGCGGATGATTTGAGGGTAGAAGTCATCGCGGGTGGCGCGGCGAGTCTTTCCGGCGCCGTCTCCGGTGCGGGCGGCGGGAGTGGGATGAGCAGCGGCATGAGCGCCCCCCCCCGCGGCGTGTCAATCAACCGACGCAAGTTCGCGGGGAGGCACGCGGTGCCTTCACCCGAGTTCACGGGCGAGATCGTGGGGAGCAAATCGCGGAACCTGCAAGAGTTGCGGGGGCGGCTTCCGGATTGGATCAACCTGCCCGCGTCAGCGGCGCTGCCGTTCTGCACCTTCGACGTGGTGCTTGATTCCCCGGATAACGCGCCAATTAAGCTTGAGCTGGACAAAATGAAAGCCGAGCTGCGGAACGTGGATTTCGGAAACACGCACGCGTTTGAGCAGCTGTTGCGGAACATGCGCGGCGCGATTCAAGACGTGGTGCCCACGGACGTGTTGACAAACGAGATGCAGCAATCGTTCGCGGCGGAGCGTCTTGATTGGCCTCAAGGCAGGCTGGGCCCTGTCTCGCGAGGAGGCACGGGAGACGCCGCGAAAGCGTGGGCCGCCATAACCACGGTGTGGGCGAGCAAGTACAACGAACGCGCGGTGTTGAGCTGCAGAAAAGCGGGCCTAACGCACGAGGACGTGTCAATGGCGGTGCTGTGCCAGCCCGTGGTCCAGGCCCGGTACGCGTTCGTGCTGCACACGGTGAACCCGCAGACGCAGAACTCGGATGAGATTTACGGCGAAATCGTGTGCGGGATGGGCGAGAGTTTGGTGGGTAACTTCGCGGGGCGGGCAATGAGTTTCGTGGCAAAAAAGGACGACCTGACGAACCCGAAAGTCACCGGGTTCCCGAGCAAAGCCAACGGTTTATTCACCGATGACCCCACTCTTATTTTCAGGTCCGACTCAAACGGCGAGGACTTGGAAGGCTTCGCCGGTGCTGGGCTGTACGACTCCATCCAAATGGACGAGCCGCATGTGCGGGCAGTTGATTACTCGCAAGACCCGTTAGTAGCGGACGAGCAGTTCCGAAACCAGGTGTTAGCCGCCATCGCGCACGCCGCGTACGAAGTCGAGAAAACCCTAGGGTCGCCGCAGGACATCGAGGGGTGCATCGCCGCCGATGGGTCGCTGTACGTCGTGCAAACCAGGCCGCAGGTGTAAACAGGTCTTGGGGAGTCCTTCCCCATTAGCAGCAATACGCGGGTACCCATCACGCAAACGCGTTCCCGCATATCATATTCTTTCTCAGCTTTTTAATTAAGTTCACAATAATTTATCAAGAGATCTTCGAGCTACTTAGCATCATTTCAAGAGGTATTCTCGCATGTATAAATACCTCTAGCTACTTCTTAGTCTATCATCATTTCAGCGCGTCGAACTTCACCAGCCTCACGGGCGGCCGACCGCTCGCGCTTTGCGTTTTCCGCGCGCCTCGCTGTTCCGCCCACCCCGCCCTCAGCGCCTCCGTGGATTGCTTTTTCGATTTCGCAATCGCCAGTTTTTCATCCTCCAGCGATTTGACCGCCTCCGCGATTCGCAGCTCCCCATCCGCCACCCGACGTTGTCGCTCCGCCGTTTTAACAGTTTCCTTGTAATCGATCTGTCGTTGTAAAAATCGCCCCAGCTCGTTCTCCGTCTCCCGCAACGGCTCCGCCAGCGTTACCGCGCGGTTTGAGGTTACCTTCGGCGTGACCCCTCCTGGCGATGCGTGTACGAAAGAGGTAACAGCCTTACCGTATTCCTTGTTGAACTGAATTACTTCGGATTGGTTCACGCCGCGCGCCCCGCCGCCTCGGGCTTGGAAAATCTCCGCGATTGGCTCAGCCGGGTCAAACGGACCGCGCACAACGTTGGCGATCGCGGACGCGGCGAGCGTTTTCGCCGCCGCCGCGATGGCTTGTGTTTCGGATTGTTCCGTCGCACGTGCCGCGTACGCCTCAGCTTCTATTTTTTGTCGTTCCAAACGAGCAGCAGCGCTCTCCCTCGCCGCCGCCCGCGCGGCGCGCGCCGCCGCCGTCGCCGCTTCCAGCGCCCGGCACACCGGCAGGTACGCCACGAACTTCCCTTCCCTTCCACAAGACGCCGCGCGTAAGGTATCCCGCACCACGGATACTGGGACCTCAACCACCAGCCCTGCGCATTTTTCGTCGTTCAAAACCCTTTCCAAGCGCAATCGTTCAACCTGGCCAACGCGCAATCTGTCCAACGTCGCGCAGATTTCCAGAAACGCCGCGCCGCACACGGAAGCGGCTTGTCGCGGCGAAGGCGTTTTCCGCGCGCTTTGCGGCCGGGCCCGCGACGCGACCGCTGGGGACACCGGTCCGGAAAACGCAGCCGCCCCCGCGCTTGCGCTGTGCGTAGCCGCGCCGCTTGCGAAGACGTCAACCGGCGCGAGCTGATTGACAACGGAAAACGTCGCAGCCTCCGCGCTTTCCGCTCGCCGTCGCGCCGCCGCTGTTTCAAGCGCCGGCGTCGTGTTCGGTATGTTGTTGCAAATTTGCATTTGCCTTTGTTTAGCTTCCGCTGAGTTGTTGGGAAGGAACGTGCGTTCCCGTGGCGCCCCAGCGCGAACAGGGTGGTCCACCTCTAGTCCCATCTCTCGTTCCAGAAACGTGGGGGAAAAACGCATCTCCACTCGGGTTCCGTTTTCCCTGTTCGCCACCAACCGCGCGAACGAGAAATCGACATCAACAGGCTCACCGTCCAGGACCCGTTCCGCGATTTGCCCTATCATCTCCTTCAAAACGTGCGCCACCCCCGCTTTGTGCACTCCGCATCGGTTCGCAATAGACGTCGTGCTGACGCGCGCGTACGATGAAGGCCCGGTGAGGAAGAACCTGCCCCTCTGTTGCGGCACCGCGTCGAACTTCTGGGACAGGACAAACACCGGCGCTCGCGGTTGCACCGTCCCCCCGTTCGCGGTATCAACGCACTTGCCCACCGCGAATGACCCTAGCCCAGGAAGAGACACGCCTTTTTGGTGTTTCAGTTGCGCGAATACGAAGTCGCACAAACCGAGCCAGGCTTGCCGGCACTGCAGCGCGCTGATGCGCATTCGTTTGCAGTAAACGCCCTGCGATGTTTCATCCGTCAACGACGTGACCGTGGTAGCACCGACCGAGGCGTCCATGGGGACCACGGAGCCGCGCATTTTCCAGGGACGTGCGGTCCAGAGACACAGGCGCGACAGCCGTGACCACCGGGGGCGCGGGCGCGGGAATGAGAAGGCAAGGCGCGCCGGGTCAGCTGAGACTTTTCAAATCTGCACGTTGTTAAGTTTTACGGCTATTTTCGATCTTTCGTCGAGTCAATCTCATCATCAGTCCGTGTCCGGTGCGCCAGAGGTCGGGCCGTCCAGCGACGGCGCGCGCGCGATCGATTGAGCCATGGGCACGCGTGTTGGTGACGTTTCCACGCACGGCGGTGTTCCTTTCCCGAACGACGTGCCACAGACGGTGCGTAACAGCCGGTACCGCCCCGGAGTTTGGAGATACAACATCCGGGTGGCGTGCGTGCTTTTGCCCGCGCTTTTGATGTTGGTGTTCAGCGGCGGCTCGGTGCTGGTGGGCGTGGCGCTGACCGGGTTTATGACGACGTACGTGTTCGACCTTCTTGGTGCTCCCGAAGCCGCGTTGGGGACGGTGTGGCTCACCGTGGTTTGTCTGTGTCTCGGCACCGTGATGGGCGGCGACGTGTTTGTTCACCAAAACCGGGGGTCGTTTACGTCGTGTTTTTTACTCCTAACGCACGGCCAGCTTCTATTCACGGTCGGGGTCTGGGCCACGGTGCAGTTCCGGTGGATACAACAAAGCTTTCCAGGCGTAGTGTTTGGTTGTGAGCGGGTGTTAATCGCGGTATGCCCGTTGTTGTTAGGGTCGTGCGTCGGCGGGTTCGCCGGTGTGGAAATATTCGGCGCGAAGCAAGCGCCTTTTTGTTTGTGCTTTTCGCAGGCCATAGGGTTCAAGTACTTCGCGCTGCCCTTGAAATCGTCCTTCATCGCAGTCCCCGGCCGCTCGAAAGGACCTCGTAAAGACGATGACAATGCTTTGAAAGGTCACAACGGCGGTGCTTTGAAAGAGACCGCGCTCTCCGGCGGTCAAAAGCCGGCCTTCCTGATTCTAAGCGACGAAGACGTCGTCGCGCACGCTTTGTGTTTTTTACTGGCGCCCGCCTTGACGTTTTTGGTCTCGCGGCGAAACGTTTTCAAATCGCTCCAAGGTACGTGTTGCGCGTTTTCCAAGCCCCGCCTCCCTGTGTTGCCATACTCGTCCTGCGAAGGGCGTATTACCTCTGCCGAGTGTCCGCCCGTAATTACGTAACACACATTACGCAAGACTGACACTTTGTTTTACCCATCGCAAGCGTCCGGGCTGGGTTTGGTTTTCGAAAACACGTGTGACTTGTTTATTTTGGGGTCGTTCCCGTTGCTTTTCATGTGCGCGCACGTACGTAGTGGCGGGCTGCGGTGGGTCTCAAAGGGGATACTGCCTTCTGACGTGCATCAACAAAGTCGTGAATCGCGTGACACGAACGAACGCGGGGAACACGATTTTGGGTTTCCTGAAAAGAGCCCGAGCGTGTCTTACAACGAAACGGCGGACCAGATAAAAAAACGGCAACGGCGGCTCGTGATCACGGCCGCCACGGGGTTAGCAACAACAGGGTTCGCCTCAGGTGTGCTTGGAAAAGTTCTATGCTCCGGGTTCGACGAGTACGTCAAGCTACCGTCGCCGTACGGGTACGCGTCGGTATTTTTCTGCGCGTACGGCTTTTTGCTGTTCGCAGTTTCGTTCGTCACTCGGGGCGAGCCGTTCGCCGTAACCGCGGGAACCCTCGCAATCGCGATCGTCTCCGGCGTCGCCGCGATCGGCTCGCCGGTCTGGTGCTGGCCCTTCGCCGGAATCTCCGCGGTGGGGTTTTTGCGATTCGTTTCCGTGGAAGGGTTTGGTAACAGTGCAAGTACTTTGCAGACTCCTTCAAAAAAAGAAACGGCTTCAAAAAGATATTTTGGAACGGAGTCAAAAACAAGCGCGTACTGGTGCTTCGTGGTCGGCGCCGTTTTAGTGAGTTACAAGTTCGTTGATGACAATTTTGGTAAGTTGGACGTCACCCTGGATGGGTTACCAATGCGGGACTTAACGCGGTTCTTGTTAGTAAACGTTTCCGCGTGTCTTTTAGCGCCGGGCGTTGCGCTGTTGAGTTTCGCGAATACTTCCGATTCGCAAAAATCTGGAAACTCTGGAAACACGTCTCAAAAAGTAAAAGTAACCCCGAAAGCGTTCGGCGCGCTTCTGTGTCTGCACTCGTTGATGTTCGCCAGGACCGAGCACGTGTTGCACATGTCCCGCCACGACGACGGCACGTCCATGTACCCGCCGTACTTGGTGGTCATCACCACGGTTTTGGGGTTCAAATGCGTCCGCGCGTTGGCCCGGAAAAACGCCATCACGGAAATCACGAGCTGGTTCGCGAAATGCGTTTACGTCGCAAAGGCGTTTACTCTTGTCGTGCCCGGCGAGGACGTTCTCGGGCCGCTGGTGCTGCTGGCGCTCGCGGCGAGTAGTTATTCAGTGGGTGGTGGTGGTGATGCGGTGGGTGTTACCGGTGGTAACACCCCGGGCGGTAACACCGAACACGAAGACAGTCGCTACGCGAGTGACCGCGGTTCGATTCCCGCGGAAGACGCGGCGCGGGTTTTTTTAATAGCCGGAGCGTGTCTGCACGCGCGCTTCGTGTTTTTCGATGCGTTTTTTATGCTGAGTGGCCACCGCCCGAGCGACGCGACTTTGTTCGGGGGGCTACTAGTGCTAGTGGCGTCAGGGTGCATACCCCTGGTGAGTGCACGGTACGTACACAGTGTCGTGATAAAGCGGTTATTGTTAGGGTCTTTCGCGTTGGGCGTGATTTTAGTCACACTGAAACCGCGAATGCCGTGGCACGGCGAGAATGACGGGTTCTGGTACGACGAAATGCACGTTCCCGATTTCGAACCGGACGAAACGGACGTGTACGGCGACCGGGCGGTGGGCGGCGGTAATCAGTCAACTGATTTTGGGAACGCAAAGGAGTGGTGGGCCACCTGGGCCCTGGTGTTCGCGGCGCTGGCGGGTTTGTACTGCGGCACCACGAAAGGCGCGGGTGCCCTTACGGTGGGGAACGGTTCCGCCGGTATCGGTGTTGGTGTTGGAGGTGTCCACATAACCCTTCGCACAGTGTTCGCCACGTCAGGGGGGTTCCTCTTCGGGGCGTATTTGGGTTCCGAAACCTTTCCAGGAGCGAATGGGTCTGGGTTGATTTTGCCGTTACGGCTAGGTACGTATTGGGCCTTTCCCAAATCCCGCCGACTGTTTGCCCATACAAGACTGACACTTTTCTTTAAAAACAAAAGCGTGCGCGTCGTTCGCGTGGTTCCTAAATCACGTAGTGTCACCGGAAACCGCGTCGCGCGTCGCGGGACGCGCGGCGTGGGGGAGCGCGTGCGCGTCGGCTGTTTTTTTGCTGGCCGCGTTTTGGTCGCAAACCGGCGACGGGTACGACGTTCAAGGGCATTTTGACGAGTCGAACACAGCTGGTTCCTCCAACGAACAAAGCGAAGTGACGGATGAGCGGCTTCGGAGGGAAGACGCGCGGGACGGCGTGCTCGGGGTGGTGGTCGTTTTCGCGGCGCAAGCCGCGTTCGTTTTGAAGCTGGCGGCGGGAAAAAAAAGAGGACTCGGGGATGGACGTCCGGCTCGTTACCTGGCGGCTGGTGAGATGAAACAAAAGCTGCGCGCGCGACGGGGAAGTAGTGGCTCGTCCAGTGACGAGTACGAGGACGAGGATGTGGCCGACGGTTCGTCCGGTGGGAACACTGCTGCGTTGGATGCGAATAGTCGCCGACGTCGCCGCGCTCCGGATGACGCGCAGACACAAAAAACCTCCCCATTCGCGCCGTTCTGCGGACGACGACCGGAACACATGCGAGCCTCGGCAAACGCGCTGGCGAGGCGCGCCATGCGACGAAACCGTACGGACTGGGTCCCCGCGCTGGGTAACACGGTCGTGTGCGCGGCTTTCGTTTTCGGCACCGCGTTGTCCCACAAAACCGCGTCAGACCCGGTCGCCGCGGTATTCGCGGTGGCGCCAATCACCCTGATGCTCCACTATGACGGCGTGTTCCTGAACGGCGTGGGCGGCGGCGGCGCGAGAAGATACTCTGCAGGTCTTGCAGTTGTTGCGTCGCAGCTTTTTGTCATGTCCCTCGCCCACGCCCTCGGCGCGAACCAAGGCGACAGTTCGCTTCTCTACGTATCCGCGAAAGACGCGTGGGGGGGAGGCGAGAACAGCGGTGGACGTACTTGGCGATTGGTAGTCACGGACGTGCTCCTCGCACTCGCCCCGGTGCCTTGCGCGTGGCGGTGCGTTGCATACCTCTGGTCGCCCACACGACGGGTCGGTTTCAATGAAACTGCGATCACTGTGCCCCTCAACGCCCTGGTGTTAGTCGCGTCTTCGTGTCGCCCGGCGATGGCGCTGGCGGTGACAAGCGCCGCGGTCGCCGCCGCGCAGCACTTGGCGCAGAGAAACGCCCGGCGAGAGGGAATGAAAGCGCTGTGAGGTGAGTGTGTTTGCCGGCGAAAGGTGGTGACTCTGGGTGTTCGTACACGGTGGTGACTCGAGGTGTTCGTGAAAGGTGGTAACTCGAGGTGTTGTTCGTAAAAGGTGGTCTCAAGGTGTGAGGCGTGGTTGAGTTGCGTGGTCTATCGTGTCGAATTTAGAAAAAGAAAAGCGTGCAGAAATCAAGGTATGATGAGAATAGTCTGTCTCGTTTTAAATCGCTATTGTGCTAAAGTCTACGCGCGCAGCTCGTTTGAGAGCTAAAGAATTATTTGTGTATGTGTTCAGTAACCCTCACATGGCCATCTCCATCTCCATCGCCTGTTCCTCCGCTTCGGACACCGCTTTGCCCATGGCCATGGTTTCCGCCTCGACCGTTTCGTCCACGGCGCCTTCCACGCGGATGGGCTCGGCGACGATCGCGGCGGCGTATTCCGCGGCGGCGGCTACGGGTTCGGCTTCCACGACCGGCGCGGGCGCCACCACGGTGGCGTCGTACGCCGCGAACGCCACAGGCGCCGCGACAGGCACCTCCACCTGCGCGGCGAAGGATTCGTCGTAGTACGTGTTCGTGAAGAGTTCGTCGGATGACTTGTCCGCGAACATCCCAGTCAGGGGGCCGCCCACGAGTTTCTCCACGAGAAGCATCGCGACCAAGCCCACCATCGCGCCTCTTCCGTTGGTCATCTCCGCGGATGTGGTCCACGGGCCGTTCGATTTGCCGAGGCTCGCGGGGTTGGCGTTGTAATCAGCCGCGTTCTGCATGGAGGGCATGAACGACGCGAGGGTGATGAGACCAGACGCGAACGCGATGGCGCCGGTGTGTTCCGCGAACTGCGCGGTGAAGGACTCGCCGGTGCTGAGCTCGGCGCCGAGGCCCGCAACGAACGCGATTTGCGCGATGCGGCCGTTGATGAGCTCGGGGGCCCACCCACCGAAAGACATGGCGCTCATCACGCTGTCCTTCATGGAGGGCTTGGGGGCGGGGACCGGGGTGGCGGGCATCGCTTCGTCCATTGATGCCTTGACCGAAACGCGGGCGCCGCGAACCGTCGCGGTGCGACGGGCGGGCGCGCGGAGCGCGACGGTGCGGGCGAGGGCGGAGGATACGGTCATGGCGGCCATGTTGGAGGTGGTGGAGGTGTGGATGTGCGGTAGGGGGCGTGAGGTGCGCGTCGGAGTGAGGTGAGGCACGGCGGCCGACGCGTTTTACACTGCGAAACTGTCGTAAAAAAGGGACTGCAGGCGCACGTGGCGGCCATAGGGACGCCAACTAAGCGGAGGGGTGACGTGGCCGGCTTACAGACGAGAGACTTTTTTTTTCTTTCTCTCGGACGAACCGTCACGTCCAAAGCTACGACTCCCTTGGCTTGAGCGAGCACACGTCGTGGCGCGCGGCACGCGACACTGACCGAGCGTGATGGGAATGAAGCGGTGCTCCCATGGAAGGGAGAAAAAACAGTGCGCGGAGTGTAACCCGTGTCCCCACGGCAAGCTGAAGAAGGGCTGCGTGAAGTGCGTCGGTTGCCCTCACGGGAAGCTGAAGAAGAACTGCGTGGACTGCAACCCCTGTCCGCACGGTAGGCGGAAAAACATGTGCGCGGCGTGCACCCCCTGCCCTCACGGCAAGGTGAAAAGCGTCTGCGCGGACTGCAGCCCTTGCCCTCACGGGAATGTGAAAAGCAACTGTGCGGACTGCAGCTCCTGCCCCCACGGGAAGGTGAAAAGGAGCTGCGCGAAGTGCACCCCATGCCCGCACGGGAAGCGGAAAGGCAACTGTGCGGACTGCAATCCCTGCCCGCACGGGAAGGTGAAAAGCAACTGTGCGGACTGCAGCCCCTGCCCTCACGGGAAGCTAGAAAAGCACTGCGCGAAGTGCCGCCCCTGTCCGCACGGCAAGCTGAAATACGCCTGCGCGGCGTGTAAGTCAGCCCGCGCGGAGCGTTCGGTTTCGCCGGAGATCAAACAAGAGCCCGAGATCAAGCTCGAGCCCGAGATCAAGCAAGAGCCGTTCACCATTCGCGGCTACTTCGGGTTCGGCGAGTAAAAAGGTTTCAAATAGACAAACTACTACTGATTCGACGGCGTCTCCGGCGTCGCGACCGCGACTCTACGGGCCGCCTGCGCCTCACGCACCGCACCCGGCACGCACCCGCGTAACATCACGCTGCACCCCTTCTCCTTCACGTCCTTGCACATCACCGCGTGCGTCACTACATTCGCGGCGTACCCCTCCATCACGGTTATCGCGCCCCTTGGTTGTGAGATTTTATGAATCGTGTGCCCCTCGAACTGGCCTTTCGCGCCAAACGACAGCACGCCGTTCGCCCAGAACCGCACGGACACGATCGGCCGCTTGAACAACAACGACGGGTCGACGTGCACGGAGAGTTTCGCGGCGCGCTTGGCGTAGACGTTCACCACGGCCATCTCTACGAAGGCTTTGTTTTCAACGGCGCCGACGGCCGCGGCTCGGTCCGCGAGCGTCCCGGTCCAGCCCGGCATAGGAGGAATGTCTTGGAACAGCCGGGGCGTCTCTCTTTCCTTGGAGCTCTGGTCGGAAACCTCGCCTTTCGGTACGAATTTGTCGTACTCGTACCGGAAGCCAAAGAAAAGCTTGATTCGGTTTTCGTGGACGCTGGCGTGGACGTGCGTTGGCGCCGGACGCTTCGGGTCGCGTTTCTATTTCGCCTCCTCGCGCAGTAGCGCTTTGTTTGTTTTCGACTCGAAACGACTACTGGGCTGGTCACTAAACGCCCCGAGATACTGCGTCACGCCGAAGTATTGGCCGTTGGCCCTGAAACGCCAGGTCCGCTTGGCGACGCCGGGAATTGGCGTCGGCGTATCCACCGGGGCGATGAGCGCGTAGTCCCCGGCCGCCGCGTGCGCGAGCCGAGCCGACGGCTTCTCCACCGCGCGTGGAGCTCGTTTGGCAACCCGTCGCAAGCCGCTTTGGAAAGCCACAAACGCGTGCCTCCCCGAAATCGTAGCAACGAAACCAGTTCGTCCGCGCGTCGCCACTCGCGTTCGATCGCCTCGGCTTTTTGAAATCGTATCCCCCCCGCTTCGCGGTGTGCCGGCCGTAGCGGGCTTGACCCGCACTCCAGTGCCCCGGACTCGACGTCGCAGCGCTGCCACGTCCACCGGTCGTGAAAGAAGTCGAACTCGTCGCCTGGTGTGTGCCCGGGAGCCACGCACTGAACGTGCCAATCACAGGAACAGACGTGACACTTAATCACCACCGGCGCGCCTCGATCGGGCTCGCCCGGGGATCGTCCGCTGAAGTGCCACTCCGTTTCGCGACAGCCCTGGCACTCGGGTACTTGGAGTGGGCGTTTTTTTGGTGGGACGGGCTTGCTTGGGTCGGTTCGCGCGCGCGGTTTGCTTTCGCAAAGGCGTTTGTCGCTTCTAAACGTCCTCGTCATCGTCGTCATCGTCGCGGGGCGTCGCGGCGTCGTCCTTGTCGAGCGTCACTTCAAGCGCGAGTCCGTCGAGCCGGAAGGTTTCGGTGTCGACGTTCCCCGTGTCCCCGTGACTACCGCGTGTCCGTGTCACACCGGCAAGCTTTGGGACTTGGTAATCAAAGTCCTGGAACAAACACCCGTGGAACACGTCGCCGGTGGGTTCGTAGGTCACAGACTTTTCACAAATCTCCACCAGCGTTTCCACCGTGAATCGCGAACAGCTCAGCCGGAACCCGTACTGAACCCACACATCAGCGCTTTCCTTCACGGACTGAGGCGTGTTTGCCGTCTCGCTTGTGTCAACCAAAACGCCGCGAATCACGACTTTCAGGGTGGAAACCAGCCACTGCTTCCCAAACGAAGTGCGCACGTGTTTGCACGACTGCGTTCGCGAAGTGCCCACGACCACGCTCGGCCGCGTGGTCCGGCCGTTTCCCTCGCCGCTTCCTGTTTGACGAAGCTGAATCATGGTCCACACCTGGCCTATTTTCGGAACAACCAACGCCGCCGGCCGCCGCGTGTCTTTAGTGTTCGGAATCAAAAGGTCGTCCCTGGGGCGCCACCGCACGCCGTACATTTGGAAATACGCCGACGCGCATTTTCGCGACCTACTTATGATATCCTCTGCAGACGCATCGCACACGGACGCGGGGGGCGAAAATTTTGAATCCCCATACGTTGCCAGCTCCCACCCGCGTCATCGCGTCGCTGCTTCCTTCATTCCAGAACCCCACAACGCGGACGGGCCTTCACTCTGCCACTGCGCGCCGGCGCCCGTGCCTTGCGTGTCGGAGGCGGTGGTTCCCATGCGCCACGCTGGCTCGGTCCTGCCACCTTGCGGGCATTGCGTGCTGAGCATCGCGACGCGCCACCGCGCGGGTCGCCCGTTGACTGAAAGCCGTCTGAGACAAATAAAAGAAAGTGTCAGCCTTGTATGGAAACACAGTCTTGGGATTTGGGAAAGGCCCAACACGTACCTATCGTGCGCGATGAGCATCGCGTACTGCCGCGGTTTCCTTGTTCGCACAGCGCCCAGACGTCACCCGGTTTCCGAAACGCAAGCGCCCGCTCGTGTGTGTTGTCGTCGTCGTTTTCAATCAACGAAGTCGCCGCGTAATTG